>Ga0315279_10000599_pt1 | contig 70014 bp, 61 predicted proteins | sample YL17G06_20_MG_FD_203694 | JGI IMG/M metagenome (GOLD analysis project Ga0315279, IMG submission 203694) | Sediment microbial communities from Yellowstone Lake, YNP, Wyoming, USA - YL17G06_20 | ecosystem: Environmental > Aquatic > Freshwater > Lake > Sediment | place: USA: Wyoming | collected...
TCGGCCGCGCGAGTGAGCCGACGATGTCGACATGCCCGGTCAACGCGCCGCGGATGCCCTCCGCGCGGAGCGGACGGAGCAGCGAGTCGAGGTGGGCCGTCGAGAACTCGACGGCGAGGTTCAGCATGCGCGGCGTGGGCGCCGTGCCGCTGATGACGACGTGCGCGCCGAGCGCGGTGCCCGAGCCGCTGATCCTCGAGTCCTCCTGCACGAGGGAGATGTCCGCCGGGCCGATGTCGATGCCCGACAGGACGAGGTGGCGCCCCGATAGGTCGAGCCGGGTCACGCGAGAGCCCGGCGGGTCGGCGAGCCAACCCGTGATCGGGCCCTGGGACGCCAGGTGGAGCGTGATCTCGCCGCCAGGCTCCAGCGGCCCGAGCGCCTCCCGCAGCACGGGGACGCGAGCGAGCTCGGGAAGCCTGACCTGCACGAGGTCGAACGCGACGCGGTACTGGCCCGTCGCCGGCGGCTGCGGCACCTCGGCCGCCACGTGGACCACGCCGCCGGCAATCTCGCTCGTCGCCCGCAACAGGATGCTGTCGCCCTCGGTCGTCACCTGCACGGTCGCCGAGCGGAACGCGACCCACGGCGTGACGACGTCCGAGGCGTCGAGGAGCGCGTCCATGCTGAGCTTCTCCGCCCAGCGCGCCCATGCCTCGAGCGCCACCTTCCCGCTCAACTTGATGCCGGTCGCCCGGCGCGGCAGCCCGCCAAGGTCCATGCGGAGGGATACGTCCGCGGCGTACGGCCCGGTGGCGACGTCCTCGGCGAGCACGTACGCCCCCAACGTCGCGCCGGGAGCGGAGACCTCCAGGCTGTCGGCACGCAGCAGGGGGCCGATGAGGAACAGCCGGGCTGTCGCGGACAAGGGGACGTCCCCGAGCGCAGCAGCTCGGAACGTGCCCGACGCCTCCAGCGACGCCGTGAGCGAGGAGTCGGCCGCCGACGGGTCGGCGCGCAGCGCCACGGAATGGAGGCGGACCGTCGTCGTGTCGTGCGCGAGCACGCTGTCGCCCAGCGCCGCGGCAGGCACGATGCGGGCGGAGATGACGCGGATCGTGGCGTCCCGCACGACGGTCTGTTCGGGCACATAGGGCAGGTAGGGCGAGATCGTCCAGCGGAAGGGCGCGGCGCGCTTCGCCAGGGGAACCCTGACGTCGAGGTCGTGGACCGCGAGACGACGGATGCCCCGCAGCCGGGCGCGGACGAGGCTGGCCGCGTCGTACCGCGCGTGGAGGTACCCGACGGCGATCTCGGGCCCATCGCGCACGTCGACCCGGACGTCGGCGAGATCGAGGTACGACACGAGGTCGGTCTGGATCGCGCCGACGGCGACGCGCACGCCGGTGGCAGCTTCGAGGGGGTTGCTCACGATGCCAACGACGTAGTGAAGGACAGTCGGCACGGTGAGGACGAGCACGAGGAGGCCCGCCGACCCGAGTAGGGAGCCGAGGAGGGCTCCGATGACGCGGGCGATGCCGGCAATGATCGCGCGCGGTGCCACGGCACCCTCACCCCTCTTCGTTATCCGCCAGCGGGAGCAGCGCGGGAGGCACGGTGACGAGCTTCTCCTGGCGGATGGTCACGGTGCCCGGCGACGCCCCCTTCGGCTTGCTCACGTGTTTGGCGAGCGTGTAGCTCACGCCCACCTTCGACGAGCCGCGGGCCTTGCTCCAGTAGCCGGCGAGCGCGGCGACCTCGCCGATCGCAGCGCGGCTCGGCATCTCCGGCCGGCCCTCCCGTCGGAGAACGACGTGCGAGCCGGGGCATCCCTGCGCGTGGAACCAGATGTCGTCGGGCGCGGCGAGCTTGAGGGAGAGGATGTCGTTCTCGCGGTCGTTGCGGCCGACCAGCACGAGCCATCCGCCGTCGCGCGTCCGGTACCGGCGCGGGTGGATGCGCTGCTCGTCACGCGTCGGATGGTCCTGCCCGGCCTGCCGACGTGCCACGATGGCCTCCCTCCGCAGGGGTTCGTCGTCCGGCAACGCGTCGAGTTCCGCGAGGAGCCGCTCCGTCCGCTCCAGGCGCGCGCGCACCAAGGGCGCCGCCTCGCGGAGCCGCCGCGCCTTCCGGTAGAGCCGCTCCGCCTGCTTCGCCGGCGGCTGGGACGGATCGAGGCGCACGCGGATGACGCGCTGCCCGGGGTCGAACCAGTCCACCAGCTCGACCTCCGTCGCCTCGGGCGGTATCCGCGCGACGTGCGACATGATGAGGTCGGCGAGCCGGCGGTACTCGCCGACCCGTTCGCTCCGAGCCACTTCGGCAAGGAGGCTTCGGCGCCGTCCTTCGAGCATGTGCCGCCGCTCGCAGCGCTGCGCCCGGGCGGCGCCGATCGTCTCGGGGCGCGCCTCGGCCCCCCGACCGTTCGCCCACACGGCTTCGATGGCCGCAGCGAAGCTAGGCATCACCTGGACGCGCTCGGAGGGCAGGCACGACGGGCGGAATCCGACGTGGTCGATTGTGCGGCCGTCGTCGCCGACCAGCACGACGGGCTCCGCCGCGCCGATCATCGCATGGGCCTCGTGTTCTAGCGCGCGGCGGCCTTCATCGCCCACGTCCTTCGCGGGAGTGCGCGGCTCCAGCCCACAGCGGCAGCAGATCTCGTCCGCCCAGGCGCGGCTCATGGCGAGGAAGCCGTGCACCATGTAGAACGCCACGGGTGCATCGTCCGCTTCGCCCCACGGCCACGGCGCGTCGGCGCGAACCCGGCCGAGCGCGGGCGGTGGCATGTACGGCCGGCCCGGCAGCACCTGCCGCAGGCGGTTCACCTTCCCGCTTACCGGGCGGAGCACGTCGACGGCGGTGCCGTCGGCCGCGACCAGCACGACATTCGCGGTGCGGCCGCCGAGCTCGACGACGAGCTCACTGCGCACGTCGTCGCCGAGGCGCGTCTGCCACCGCAGGGCCACGACCAGCGCCCGATCGCCGCCCAGGACCGAGGCGCCGGCCACGGCGGCGCCGTCGGTGCGCCGGCCGCCCCAAGGTCGCCATGCCTCCTCGTCGATGGGCCGCCCCCGGCGCACGTGGCTCGCCCCGGGCGTCGCCTCGGCCACCCACGAGTGTGAACCGCCGGCGTCGAGCCAGGCGAACGGCCGCTCGACATGCCGTCGGAGGCGCGCCGTGCGGCCGGCCATGTCGGCGGCTATCTCCGCGGCGAGGCCGGTGAGCCAGACGAGATCGATGGTCGGTTCCGCCATGGCGCGCGTCCTGCTCCCATGATGCCGGCGGCGAGGCCTGTGCGCCGTTGGCGCACCTGGCGAGGAAGGTGCATTGACCGGGCCCTCCGCCACCCGTACTTTATAGTGTTCATACGGATGCTCACAGTTCCTCCGGGGCAGGGCGAGATCCCCGACCGGCGGTGAAAGCCCGCAAGGCATGCGGTCGCAGGACCGCATGCTCGAGCCAGCGAAATCCTGGCGCCGACGGTTACAGTCCGGATGGGAGGGGGAGCTGGGACGGATACCCGCCGTGGCACTCCGCCGTTCCCCTCTTCTTGTCCCGGTTCATCCATCCCATTGGCGCCGTCGTGCGCCGAGCTCGCGGCTGCGCGATGCACCCGGCATGCAGGCGGCGACGGGCGATATGGAATATACGCAGGTGCGTGGCGCGTCCACGGCCGGGGATGGCGCCATGGGGACGCGTTCCGTCAACGACGAGCGGTGGATGGCGCGGGCGCTCGAGCTCGCCGCGCGGGCACGGGGCTGGACGTCGCCGAACCCGATGGTGGGCGCCATCGTCGTGAAGGATGGCGGCGTCGTCGGCGAGGGGTACCATCGGCGGGCTGGTCTTGCGCACGCGGAGGTCGTCGCGCTGGATGAGGCCGGCGACCGGGCGCGCGGCGCCGACCTGTACGTCACCCTCGAGCCATGCGTCCACTACGGCCGGACGCCGCCCTGCACGGATCGCATCATTGCTGCCAAGGTGCGACGCGTCATCTGCCCGCACGCCGATCCGGACGCGCGCGTGAACGGACGCGGCATCGCGATCCTCCGCGAGGCGGGCATCGAGGTGGAGGTCGGCCCCGGCGCAGCCGACGCGCGTCGGCTCAACGAGCAGTACCTGTACTGGAAGCGCACGGGCCGCCCGTGGGTGACGCTCAAGTGGGCGCAGACGCTCGACGGGCAGGTCGCGACGCGGGCCGGCCACTCGAAGTGGATCACCGACGAGGAGGCCAGGCGACAGGCGCATGAGCTTCGCTCGTGGCACGATGCCGTCCTGGTCGGCATCGGCACCGCGCTCGCCGATGATCCGCAGTTGAACGTGCGGATGGTCGAGGGCCGCCAGCCGTGGCATGTCGTGCTCGATCCGGCGCTGCTGCTGCCCCTCGACGCGCGCCTCGTCGAGCCCGGCCAGACGCTCTTGGTCTGCCGGGACACGACCGAAGGGACGCGTCGCGCCGTGTGGGATTCCCGCGGCGTGGACGTCGCCGCCGTGCCGGGGTCGCGCGACGCCCTGGACCTGGACGCCGTCATGGACGTGCTCAAGGCGCGCCCGTTTCAGAGCGTCCTCGTGGAGGGCGGCCCGACGATCATCACCGCGTTCATCCGCGCCTGCCTTGCCAACCGAGTCGTGATCTTCATCGCGCCGAAGATCCTCGGCGCCGGCAGAGGCGCGGTCGGCGACCTCGGCAGCGAGGTCATCGGCCATGCGCGGGCCCTGCGCGAGACCGAGCTGAGGCCGGCGGGCCAGGGCTGGCGGCTGACCGGGCTGCTCGCGGAGGAGCCATGTTCACCGGCATAGTCGAAGCGGTCGGCAGCGTCGCCCGCGTCGAACCGCGCGGCGCCGTCCGGCGGACCGCGGTCCGCTGCCCGGAGATCATGGACGACGTGCGCCTCGGCGACAGCATCGCCATCGACGGCGTCTGCCAGACGGTCGTCGCGCGGGACGCCAACTCGTTCCAGTTCGACTCGGTGCCCGAGACGCTGAGCCTCACGACGATCGGCTCGTGGGAGCCGGGCCGCCCCGTGAACGTCGAGCGCTCGCTCAAGGTGGGCGCGCGCCTCGGCGGACATTGGGTGCTCGGCCACGTGGACGGGCTGGTACACCTCGTCGAGCGGCGCGATGCGGGCGAGTCATCCATCCTGCGGTTCGACCTGCCCGACGAGCTCGCGCCGCAGGTGGCCCACAAAGGCTCCGTCGCGATCGACGGGATCAGCCTGACCGCGGCGCGCGTTCAACCCGGTTGGTTCGAGGTCGCCGTCATCCCGTTCACGCTCGCGCACACGACGCTCGGCGGCAGGCGGCCCGGCGACCCGCTTCACATCGAGACGGACGTCCTGGCGAAGTACATCGGCCGGCTCCGCGAGTCGTCGGCGTCGGAGCGTACCGGGCTCACCGCCTCGCTCCTGGAGCGGGCGGGGTTCCTTACGGATCGCACGTAGAGGTCGACGTGGTGCCATGACAGGTACGACATCCGGCGAGGCTCGGGAGATCGCCTTCAGCACGGTACCCGACGCGATCGAGGAGATACGGGCAGGCCGGATGATCCTCGTCGTCGACGACGAGGACCGGGAGAACGAGGGCGACTTCATCATGTCCGCCCAGGCGGCGACGCCCGAGGCGATCAACTTCATGAGCACGCACGGGCGCGGCCTCATCTGTCTGCCGTCGGAGGAGGCGCTGCTCCAGCGGCTCGGCCTCGGTCTCATGGTGCCGCCGGCGAGCAACACGGCCCAGTTCGGCACCGCCTTCACCGTGACCATCGACGCGGCGGAGGGCACGACGACGGGCATCTCGGCGCACGACCGGGCGCTGACGATCCGCAGGTTCGCCGACCCGGCCGCGCGGCCGCAGGACTTCGCCCGGCCGGGACACATCTTCCCGCTCGTGGCGGCGAACGGCGGCGTGCTGCGGCGCGCCGGGCACACCGAGGCCACGGTCGACCTGGCGCGCATGGCGGGGCACGTTCCCGCCGGCGTCTTGTGCGAGGTGCTCAACCCCGATGGCACGATGGCGCGCGCGCCGGAGCTCCGCGAGATCGCGACGCGCTTCGGCCTCAAGATGATCACGATCAAGGCCCTCATCGAGTACCGCCGCCACCGCGAGTCGCTCGTGCGCCGCGTCGAGGAGGTCGACATGCCGACCGACCTCGGCGAATTCCGCATGGTGCTTTACGAGAGCATCCTCGACCACGACTACCATCCGGCGCTCGTCAAGGGCGACGTGACGACGGACGAGCCGGTCCTCGTGCGGATGCACTCGCAGTGCCTGACGGGGGACGTGTTCGGCAGCCGTCGTTGCGACTGCGGCGAGCAGCTTCATTGGGCGATGCGGAAGATCGAGGCGGAGGGCCGCGGCGCCATCGTTTACATGCGGCAGGAGGGTCGCGGCATCGGCCTGATGAACAAGGTCCAGGCGTACAAGCTCCAGGAGCAGGGCCTGGATACCGTCGAGGCGAACCATCACCTGGGCTTCCCGGCCGACCTGCGCGACTACGGCATCGGCGCGCAGATCCTGCGCGACCTCGGCATCCGGCGCGTGCGCCTCATGACGAACAACCCCGCGAAGCGCGTCGGCATCGAGGGATACGGCCTCGTGGTGGAGGAGATGGTGCCGATCCGGATGAAGCCGAACCAGCACAACGCCCGGTACCTCGAGACGAAGCGCACGAAGCTGGGTCACCTGTTCGACATCGAGTGAACCACCCTCGCAACGGGGCGTCGCACATGACGTACGAAGGAGAGCTTACGGCGCGCGGCCGGCGGTTCGGGATCGTGGTGAGCCGATTCAACTCGTTCATCTCGAAGGCCCTGCTGGAAGGTTGCCTCGACGCGCTCCGCCGCCACGGAGGCGACATGGAGAAGGACGTGGACGTCGCGTGGGTGCCGGGGTCGTTCGAGATCGGCGTCGCGGCGCGGCGCATGGCGGAGACCCGGCGGTACGACGCGGTCATCTGCCTCGGCGCGGTGATCCGCGGCTCGACGCCGCACTTCGACTACATCGCCGCCGAGGCGGCCAAGGCGATCGCGCACGTCGGCTTCGAGACGGGCGTGCCGACCATCTTCGGGGTGCTCACCACCGACACGATCGAGCAGGCCGTCGAGCGGGCCGGCACGAAGATGGGGAACAAGGGCGCCGATGCCGCGATGGCGGCGATGGAGATGGCCAGTCTGTTCGCATGTCTGCCGAAGAACGGGTGAACTCGCGGCATCTGGCCCGCCAGGTGGCCGTCCAGGCGCTCTACTGGCTCCACAGCCAGCCGTGGGACGAGCTTGCCGACATGATCGACGACCTCGGCCAAGAGACCAGCCTCGGCCCGAAGGGGCAGAGCTACGCCCTCATGCTCTGCCGCGCCGCCCAGGAAGGTCACGCCGCCTACGAGCACGCCCTCGCCTCCGTGAGCGAACACTGGGACCCCGACCGCATCGGCCGCGTCGAGCGCATCATCATCCGCCTGGCGCTCGCCGAGTGGGACATGCGGCAGTCCGACGTGCCGCCGAAGGTCGTGCTCAACGAGTCGGTGACCCTTGCCGGCGAGTTCTGCGGCGAAGAGGCGGCGCGGTTCGTCAACGGCATCCTCGACCGGCTCGGACGGGACCGCGGCCTTCTCGCGAGGGATGCCGCCCCCGACGAGGCACGGTCCGCGTGACGATCAGGGCACATTCGATGGGCTACGACCGGCCTCGCTTCAACTGGAACGACTGGCGGTGGCAGCTCACGAACCGCATCACCACGGTGGATGAGCTCCGGCAGGTCATCCCCATGACGGACGAGGAGGCCGTCGTCGCCGAGCGCGCCGCGCGCCGCTTCCCCATGGCGATCACGCCGTACTACCTCGGCCTCATGGACCGGGACGATCCGAACTGCCCGATCCGCCGGCAGGTCGTGCCGACCGGCGACGAACTCGACGACCCTCACGGCGTGCCGGACCCCTTGGCCGAGGTGCAACAATCGCCCGTGCCGAACGTCATCCGTATCTACCCGGACCGCGTGGCATTCACCGTCCTCGACGCGTGCCCGATCTCCTGCCGGTTCTGCTTCCGCAAGCGCATGTTCGACCCGGCGACGGACCCGGCGCCGCAGGGCTTCCTCGACGAGGGCATCCGCTACATCGTCGCGCACCCGGAGATCCGCGACGTCCTCGTCACCGGTGGCGATCCGCTGATTGCCGCCGACGCGTGGATCGAGCGGCTGCTCGTGCGCCTGCGCGCCATCGACCACGTCGAGATCATCCGCCTCGGCACGCGCGTGCCGGCGGCGCTGCCGCAGCGCGTCACGCCGGAGCTCTGCGAGCTCCTCGAACGCTTCCACCCGATCTGGATCAACACGCACTTCAACCATCCGAAGGAGCTGACGCCGGAGGCGATCCGCGCGTGCGACCGTCTGGCGCGGGCCGGCATCCCGCTCGGGAACCAGACGGTGCTCCTGAAGGGGATCAACGACGATCCCGAGGTGATGCGGCGCCTCGTGCACGGTCTCCTGAGGGCGCGCGTGCGGCCGTACTACCTGTTCCAGTGCCACCTCGTCGAGGGGACGCGGCACTTCCGGACGCCCATCGAACGCGGCATCGAGATCACCCGGCGGCTTCGCGGGCACACGTCCGGGTTGGCGAATCCGCTCTTCGTCGTCGACACGCCGCGGGGCAAGGTGCCGATTCTGCCGCACGCGGGCTGGATCGAGCGCGACGGCGACGAGGTCGTGCTCGAGACGTACGACGGGCACGTCTGGCGCGAGTGGAACCCTCCGGACGACCAGCGCATGTCGGGCTGACACCCGTCGTGTGGGCGCCCGTCGTCCGCGGCGGCTCTGGTGCTGGCAGGCGATCCGGCGGTCCCGTATATTGATGGTTGTGTATGCGGGAGGAGGGACCCATGGTGGAATCGCCCCTGATAGGGGATTCGTACGCGCTCGTGAGCCGCATCTACGCCGTCACCGCGGATTTCCCGGAGGCGGAGCGGCCCATGCTCGGCCAGCAACTCCGCGAGACGGCGCTCGCGGTCGCCTCGCAGGCGACCGACGCGGTGACGACCGACGACCCGGCCGAACGGCAGGAGGCGCTCCGCCTCGCCGCTGTGGGCTGCATCACGGTGGACATCCAGATCCGGCTGGCCGCGGACCTCAACTGCCTGTCGGAGGCGGACGAGAAGGAGCTCGCCGGCCTGGTGAAGAAGCTGAACGACGGCGTCGCGCGGGAGCGCCGGACGGTGCGTCGGTAGCCGTCCCGGAGGGGGAATGCGTCGCCCCGTGAGCCCGTTCGGCGCCCGGCACTCGTCTCGCCGCACGCCTCCGGCAGCCTGCGGTACCTCGACGCGGTGGCCCTCGGGGGCTATCTCTGGTGGCACCTACGAGTACGCGCGGCCGGATGCCTCGCACGAGCTCCGGATGAGCCGCGCACCGTGGCCCTTCGAGGGCGCGTGACACGAATCGGCGGTGCGAGCCTCTGCCGGTGTGCGGCGCGCGCCTCCGAAACACACCCGAAACATCGGTGTCGTATATTTGCTGTGCCTCCACGCACGGAGACGTGCGCGGCGCGGTGTCGCGCGCGAGGCACGAGGAGACCGCTCTATGAACGTCCCCTTCGCCAAGATGGTGGGCGCGGGCAACGACTTCATCGTCATCGACAATCGTGATGGCGTCATCCCGGAGAACCGCCGCGGGCTCATCGCCGCGTGGTGCCACCGCCGGCTCTCCGTCGGCGCGGATGGCGTGCTCCTGGTCGAACGCGCGGCCGACGCGCACTTCAGCATGCGCTACTACAACGCCGACGGCGGCGAGGCCGAGATGTGCGGCAACGGCGGGCGCTGCATCGCGCGGTTCGCATATCTGAACGGCATCGCACCCGCGCGGATCGAGTTCGTGAGCATGGCGGGACGACACCGCGCGGAGATCATCGGCGAGAACGTCAAGCTCGGCTTGACCGACCCGACCGGGCTTGCGCTCGGCATCGACCTGCCGCTCTCCGTCGGCCGGCGGACGGTGCATCTCCTCAACACCGGCGTCCCGCACGCCGTGGGGTTCGTCGACGACGTGGCGCGCGTCGACGTGGTACGGCTCGGACGCGAAATCCGCCGCCACGAACGATTCGCTCCCGCCGGGGCGAACGCGAACTTCGTCGAGCCGGTGGACCGGCACACGTTCCGCATCCGCACGTACGAGCGCGGCGTCGAGGACGAGACGCTCGCCTGCGGCACCGGCACGACCGCCGCGGCGATCCTCGGCGGCATCCTCGGTCACTTCGAGCCGCCGACCGTCGGCATCACGCGGAGCGGCCTGCCGCTCGTCATCTACTACGAGCGCGACGGCGATCGCCTCACGAGCGTGTACCTGGAAGGCGATGCGGAGGTGGCGTTCACGGGCACGCTCAGCATGAAGTGATCCGCCAGCCGGGACATCCCAACGGACGCCATGATCTCAGACCTGCGACAGAGCCTCAGCCGCCTCGACCACGATGCGCGCGGGAACGGGTTTCCACCCGGCAAGATCGACGCGCTCCGGCTCCAGGTGTTCAAGGAGTTCGTCCGCCGCGAGCGGGAGCGCCTGCGCTACGAGCACCAGGCCGGTGCGCGCGGCCAGGCGGTCGTCCAGCAGTGGACCGCGGCGGTCGACGCGGTGGTCACCGAGGCGTACCGCATGGTGCTCCTCGACCACGAGGAGCTCGCGGGCGAATGCGCCATCGTCGCCCTCGGCGGGTACGGGCGCGGCGCCCTCAACATGTGCTCGGACGTGGACCTGCTCTTCCTCTTCCGCAGACAGCTACCGCAGGAATCGCCCATCGTCCGCGGCGTGCTCCACCTCCTGTGGGACCTCGACTTCGACTTGGGCCACGCGACGCGGACCGTCGATCAGGCGCTCAGCTTCGCCGCTTCGGACGACATCGGGCAGACCTCGATGGTCGACGCGCGCTACCTGGCGGGGTTCGAGCCGATCTACCACGACTTCGCCGCGGGCTTCCGCTCCCGCTTCATGGGCGATCACGGAAGGCAGTTCGCCGAGCGCAAGGTGGCCCAGATGCAGGAGCGGCGGACGAAGTACGGCGGGTACGCGCAGATGCTCGAGCCGAACGTGAAGGAGTCCACGGGCGGGCTCCGCGACGTGCACACGATGCAATGGATCATGAAGGCGCGGTGGGGCAGCGTCGCGATCGAGGGGCTCGTGGAGCACCACCTCCTCTCCCGGCACGACTTCCGGTCGCTCGAAGATGCCATCGACCTGCTCTGGCGGGTGCGCAACGAGCTGCACTTCATCCATCGGCGCAAGCACGATCGGCTCGACTTCGACGTGCAGCGCCGCATCGCCGAGGCGTTCAAGTACGCCGACACGCCCGACGCGCTCGGCGTCGAGCTGTTCATGCGCGACTACTACCTCGCCGCGCGGGAGATCGTGCGGCTCACCGACGCGGTGGGCCACCAGCTCACCCGCCGCGTCAGCCGCGCAACGCGCGTGGCGGACCTCATCCGGCGCCGGGTCCTCCCCGATGGGGCGATCTACGTCCGAGGGAAGCTCTTCCTCCCGCAGAAACGGCGGAGCTTCTTCCACGAGGACCCGACGCGCCTCATGAGCCTGTTCGCCGACACGCAGCGCAACCGGGCCACGATAAGCGAGACCGCATCGCGCGCGGTTCACCAGGCGCTCGATCTCGTCGACGACCGATTTCGGCACGACCCGGAGGTGGCGACGCTCTTCCTCGGCATCCTCCGCGAACCCACGCACCTCGACGAGGTGGTGCGCCGCATGCATTGGGTCGGCCTGCTCGGGGCGTACGTCCCGGAGTTCGGCCGCCTGACGTGCCTCGTGCAGCATGACTACTACCACGCCTACACCGCGGACGAGCACTCCATCATCGTCGTGCGGCGCATGACGGACCTCGCCGACAGCCGAGATACGTCGATGGTGGCGGAGGTGTACCGCCGCATCCCGCGACGGGACCTGCTTCATCTGGCGGGGCTGCTGCACGACGTGGGCAAGTCCGGCGGCCATGGCCATGCGGAGCGCGGCGCGGAGATGTCGGTGGGGATCACGGGCCGACTTGGCCTGCCGGAGCACGACCAGGACCTCGTCGCCTTTCTCGTCGCCCATCACCTCGACCTGAGCCACGTCTCGCAGAGGCGAGACCTCGGGGACGAGACCATGATCGCCGCGCTCGCCGCGCGGTTCAACGACACGACGAGCCTCGACATGCTCTACGTGCTGACCTGGGCCGACATGAACGCGACCCAGGCGGAGCCGATCTCGGACTGGAAGTGCCAGCTGCTCGACGCGTTGTACCAGCGGCTGCGGGAGACGATCGAGCGTCGCAGCCAGGGGCCGGAGACGCGGATGATGCGAGTGCTCGAGAGCCCGCACAAGTACCGCGATCTCCTCGCGGAGCGCGTTGGCCAAGACGCCGCCGATCGACAACTGGCGGGCATGCCACGCCGCTACTCGCTCCTCTACCCGATCGACGAGGCGGAGCGGCACGCTCGGCAGGCCGAGATGCTCGCCCAGACGAACCCGTCCGTCCTCGCCGACGTCGACTGGTACGACGACGACTCACCGGCGCGCGTGACGGTCTACACGTACGACCGCGCGTACCTGCTGAGCGATGTCTGCGGCGTGCTCGCGGTGAACGACCTCAACATCCTCTACGCCGACGCGTACACCCGCGCGGACGGGATCATCGTCGACATCTTCGGCGTTGAAGGCGTACATGCGGACCCGAGTGCGCGGTCCATGCAGGTGAAGCGTCTGCGGGAGGTGTTTGGCGCGGTGTGGTCAGGGGAGGCGAAGGTTCCCGACTTGATTGCGCAGCATCGGCGCCGGTGGGCGCGGCGGAAAGTGAAGGCGAAACGCGCGCCGACTCACGTCGTGTTCGACAACCAGATCTCGGAACTCTGCACGGTCGTGGACGTGTTTACTGTGGACAGGATCGGGCTGCTGTACGATCTCAGCAGGGCGATCTCTACCCAGGGGCTGGATATCCACATGGCGCGCATCGGTACCGACGCCGACCGGGTCGCAGACGCATTCTACGTCACAACCGAAGACGGACGGAAGCTCACGACGATGGAACGATGCGAGAGCGTGCGACATGCACTCCTCGAGGCGTTGCAGGAGCCTCGCCCTTGACAGGCCGAGGGCGGAACCCTATGTTCGTAGGGTGCTTTCCTCGGCACAGCACGGCGTGTCACTCGCCATTCCATCGGATTGCTTCTTCACGACCATCCTGAGGCCCTACGGCGCGCATTGGAGCCCGGGGCCGACAAGCGCTGTACATAGGCGTCGGATGCGGCAGCCCCGCCCTGTGACTTCCTGGGGGAACAACGCTGTCCACAGTCAGTAGGGCAACGATCGACTCTCGTTGTATGGACCACCGCGCCAGGTTCTCGTCGGCTTCACGCCGCGTCGGTACCCCAGTCCATGTGGGGCGACGGGGTGCCCTCCCCGGGTTCGTTCGCCGTCATCGCTGATCGGTGTGACTCAGCGCGGCTAGCCGGTGCTTCCCGCTGGAGGACTGTCTGCCGGGCGGCGGGAGTCGCCACTGGAGGAATACCCTTGAACATAGCTGAACTGAAGAAGAAGACCATCGCGGAACTCCACGAGCTGGCACACGGCCTGGGCATTCCGGAGTACACGAGCTACCGGAAGCAGGAGCTGATCTTCAAGCTGCTCGAGGCGGAGACGGAGCAGAACGGGTACATCTTCGCCGAAGGCGTGCTGGAGATCCTCGATCAGGGCAATGGCTTCCTGCGCTCGCCCGACTACAACTACCTGCCGGGGCCCGACGACATCTACGTCAGCCAGTCGCAGATCAAGCGGTTCGGGCTGCGCACGGGGGACACGGTGAGCGGCCAGATTCGCCCGCCGAAGGACAACGAGCGGCACTTCGCGCTCCTCCGGGTGGAGGCGGTCAACTACGAGAACCCGGAGCTCGCGAAGGAGAAGACGCTCTTCGACAACCTCACGCCCCTCTTCCCGAACGAGCGGATCAACCTGGAGTACTACCCGAACGAGCTGTCCACGCGCATCGTGAACCTGCTCGCGCCGATCGGCAAGGGGCAGCGCGGGCTGATCGTCTCGCCGCCGAAAGCCGGCAAGACGATGCTCCTGCAGAAGATCGCCAACGCGGTCACCCACAATCAGCCGGAGATCACCCTCATCGTCCTTCTGATCGACGAGCGGCCGGAGGAGGTGACCGACATGCAGCGGTCGGTGAAGGCCGAGGTGATCAGCTCGACCTTCGACGAGCCGCCGACTCGGCACGTGCAGGTGTCGGAGATGGTGATCGAGAAGGCGCGTCGCCTCGTCGAGTACGGGCATGACGTCGTGATCCTGCTCGACAGCATCACGCGGCTTGCCCGGGCGCACAACACCGTGGTCCCGCACTCCGGGAAGATCCTCTCCGGCGGCGTCGACGCGAACGCGCTCCACGGCCCGAAGCGGTTCTTCGGCGCCGCGCGGAACGTCGAGGAAGGTGGGTCGCTCACGATCATCGCGACGGCCCTCATCGATACGGGCAGCCGAATGGACGAGGTCATCTTCGAGGAGTTCAAAGGCACGGGCAACATGGAGCTCGTCCTCGATCGGAAGCTCGCGGACCGCCGCATCTTCCCCGCGATCGACGTGAACAAGTCGGGCACCCGCCGCGAGGAACTGCTCTTCTCGGAGTACGAGCTGCACCGCGTGTGGATCCTGCGGAAATTCCTGGCCCAGATGAACTCGGTCGAGGCGATGGAGCTGCTGATCGAGCGGATGCACGGGAGCAAGACGAACCGGGAATTCCTCGAGATGATGAACGCCTGACCCCTGCACGCCGATCTCTCTCGCGGAGCAGCGTCCATGCTCGTCGACATGCACCCCCATCGTGTGTCCGCGCCGTGGACGTGGCGGAACTACCGCGTGACCGGCCGGTTCCTCCTTGTCAGCACCCACTCCGGCCAGGTCCTGTGGCTCGCGAACAACGAGCGGGTGCTCCAGGAGCCGCGTTACTGGGGGTACAGCTGCAGCCCGCCGGGTTCGTCGCGCCCGGCCCGCACGCGCCGGTGGACGTTCAGCTCCGCGCCGACAGCATCTGTCGGGCTGAGGCAGTGCGGTTCCTGAAAGGGCACGTGAGGCAGGTGCCGCTTCTCCTGACGCTCAAGTTCGCGCGCTTCTTCACCTTGCTCGCGGAGGGGCCACTGTGGCAACGGCTGCTCATCTACGTGCTCGATCTGCCGCTCGTGCCGCTCGGCGTCATCGGGGTCGTCCTGCTGGTACGCCGCCGCGCGTGGGAGGTCGGCGCGCCGCTCGCGGGGCTGCTGAGCACGCTGATCACCGTCGCCATCTTCTGGGGCGACAGCCGGTTCCGCTACGTCACCGTCCCGTTCTTCGCCGCGCTCGCCGCGGTGACGCTCGCGGCGGAATGGCAGGCGATGCGAGCCGGCGGATCGGTCGCCGCAGAGAGGCGCACTTGAATGCGGGCGGGAAGATCGGTATATTGAGAGTTTGCCGCCGCTCATGCCGCCGGCGTGGCGACATGGTCGGTGTGAGCCCGCGCGCCCGATCCAGGGCGAAACGGCTCTTCGCGCGATGGCGAGACGATGATCGAAGGAGTGTCGAGGCATGAAGGAAGGAATCCACCCCGAGTACAGCATGACCACCATGACCTGCGCCTGCGGCAACATGATCCACACGCGCTCGACGAAGAAGAACCTCCACGTGGAGATCTGCGCGGCCTGTCATCCATTCTACACCGGCAAGCAGAAGCTCATCGACACGGCCGGCCGCGTCGACGCGTTCCGCCGGCGGTACGGCATCAAGACCGATGGCTAGGCGGGTCGTTGTCTGTGGCACGGACCGAGGTGGGTGACTCCCTCGCGCGCACCGAGGATCGCCCCATCGGCGGCCAGGCGGTGATCGAGGGAGTGATGATCCGGTCGCCGGAACGGATCGCGACGGCGGTACGTCGCCCGGATGGACGGATCGCGGTGCAGGATGAGGAGTACGTGAGCCTCACGCGGCGGCGGAAGCGTCCCTTCGCGCTGCCGGTGCTCCGCGGGATCGTCTCCTTTGCGGAGATGCTCGTCATCGGCGTGCGGACGCTCAGTCTCTCCGCGTGTATGGCCGCCGCGGAGCCGGACGCGCCGGAGAGCGGGAAGGACCGGTTCCTCGCGGGGGCAAGCATGGTGCTGGCGTTCCTCGTCGGGCTCGCCATCCTCCTGTTCCTCCCGCTCGCGACCGCATCCGCCCTCGGCCTCGAGGCGCGCGCGTTCGCGTACAACACGCTGGCGGGTGCGATGCGTGCGGCGACGCTGCTCGCCTATCTGTGGGCGATCGGCCGCGCGGCGGATGTGGCTCGGGTCTTCGCCTACCACGGCGCGGAGCATCAGACGGTGTTCGCCTACGAGGCGAACGAGGAGCTCACCGTCGAGACGGTGCGACGATACAGCCGCTTCCATCCGCGCTGCGGCACGAGCTTCATCCTCATCGTCGTCCTCTTGGCGGTGCTCGTCTACGCGCTTCTGGACGCGGCGTTCATCGCCATCGTGGGCCGGCCGAAGTCGCTGGCGGAGCGGTTCGGCGTCCACCTGGCGTTCCTGCCGTTGGTGGCTGGCGTCTCGTTCGAGGCGCTCAAGGCGTCCGCAGCCCATCGGCGGTCGCGCTTCGTGCGGGCGCTCGTAGCGCCGGGGCTGTGGTTGCAGGGCCTGACGACGCGCCCGCCGGACGAGGCGCAGCTTGCCGTGGCGGTCGAGGCCGCGCGCGCGTCGCTCGGCTTGCCGCCGCACGACGGCGCCTCCGTGGACCTGATCGCGTCGCCCGCCGGGTCGAGAAGGGACTGAGCAGCCATGTTCGATCGTCTTGCCCCTGTCGAGGCCCGCTTCGAGGAGGTCACCCGGCGCCTGGCCGATCCTGCGGCAACCGCCGATATCGCGCAGTATCAGCGGCTGATGCGAGAACACCGGCAGCTCGAGCCGCTCGTCGAGGCGACCCGCGAGTACCGCAGGGCCCTCGCCGACATCGACGAGGCGCGCCGCATCATCGAGGAGGAGTCGGACCGGGATTTCGTCGCGCTCGCCAAGGAGGAACTCGAGACGCAGGAGCGCCGTCGCGACGGGATCGAGGAGCGGCTGAAGGAGCTTCTGCTGCCGCGCGACCCCAATGACGACCGGAACACGATCCTCGAAATCCGCGGCGGCACGGGTGGCGACGAGGCCGGGTTGTTCGCCGGAGACCTCTTCCGCATGTACTCTCGCTACGCCGAACGGCTGGGCCTCACCTTGGAGGTGATGAGCAGCAGCCCGGCGGCGTCGGGCGGGTTCAAGGAGGTCGTCGCCCTCATCACGGGGAAAGACGTCTACGGGCGCCTCAAGTACGAGAGCGGCGTGCACCGCGTGCAGCGCATCCCCGCCACGGAGACGCAGGGGCGCATCCATACGAGCACCGCGTCGGTGGCCGTGCTGCCGGAGGCCGACGAGGTCGACGTCGAGATCAACCCGGCGGACCTGAAGATCGACGTGTTCCGCTCGAGTGGGCCCGGCGGGCAGAGCGTGAACACCGCCGACTCCGCCGTCCGGATCACCCACCTGCCGACCGGGCTCGTCGTGCAGTGTCAGGATGAGCGGTCGCAGCTCAAGAACCGATCCAAGGCGATGAAGGTGCTCCGCGCGCGGCTCATGGACATGGCGATCCGCGAGCAGCAGGCGGCCGAGGCGGCGGCGCGCCGAGCACAGGTCGGCACTGGCGAGCGGAGCGAGAAGATCCGCACGTACAAGTTCCCGCAGAGCCGCGTCACCGACCATCGGATCAAGCTTACCGTCCACGACCTCGCCGACGTCATGGACGGCGAACTGGACGAGATCATCGAGGCGCTTCGCCTGGCGGACCGTACCAAGAAGCTCGAACAGCAGGCCATCGACGCCGCCGACGAGTGACGCACCGCGAGATGATGGGAGCGCTTCGCCTGGCGGACCGTACCAAGAAGCTCGAACAGCAGGCCATCGAAGCCGCCGACGAGTGACGCACCGCGAGATGATGGGGGCGGTCCGCCCGGCGGACCGTACCAAGAAGCTCGAACAGCAGGCCATCGACGCCGCCGACGAGTGACGCACCGCGAGATGATGGGGGCGGTCCGCCCGGCGGACCGTACCAAGAAGCTCGAACAGCAGGCCATCGACGCCGCCGACGAGTGATACGGTTACTGATTAGCGAGTTCACACTGCACGGCGTATCGGTGGCAGTACAATGTACCGGCACACCTACAGACGCCGTCATTCCGAGGGAGCATGGCGCCCCGACAGGGGCGGCATGCGACGAGGAATCCCTTCAGTACACGTTCTCACCCGCATGAGCCCGTGCTACCCGGCGGGAGGCCCACCGTACCGGCTGCACTCATTCAAATGGGGCGGTGTGCCCAGCTAAAGGGATTCCTCTCTCCGGCCTTGTCCGCTTCGCGGACATGGCCTTTGCTGTCGTGCTCGAAGAGCACGCAGGATGACGGCGTTGTGTACACGGGGCGGTACAGGCGACAGGATGCAGCTGGGCTAATCAGAATGCGTACGATCCCTTGCCGTGTGGTGGACCCATGCTCGACCTCAAGCTCATCCGCGAACGGACGGACTTCGTCCGCGCCGAGATCGCCAAGCTCTTCGCCGAAGCGCCGATCGACGAGATCCTCGAACTCGATGCCCGCCGGCGCGACCTCATCCACGAGGGGGAGCGGCTCAAGGCCGAGCGCAACGCCGTCTCGAAGGAGATTGGCAAGGCGAAGGACCCGGCGGGACGTCAGGCGAAGATCGCCGAGATGCGCGTCGTCGGCGACCGGATTGCCGCGCTCGACGGGGAGCTTCGTCAGGTCGAGGAACGGCTGACGGCGTGCCTCCTGGAGGTGCCGAACCTGCCGCACCCGGCGGTACCGGTCGGCCGCGACGACCGGGAGAACGTCGTTGCAGAGACCGAGGGCGAGCCGCCGACCTTCCCCTTCGAGGCGCGCCCGCACTGGGAGATCGGCCCGGCGCTCGACATCATCGACTTCGAGCGCGGCGTCAAGCTCTCGGGCACGCGCTTCTACGTGCTGAAGGGTGACGGAGCGCGGCTGCAGCGCGCGCTCATCACGTGGATGATCGACCTCCACGTGCGGAATCACGGCTACACCGAGGTCTACCCGCCGGCGATGGTGCGGCAGCAGTGCCTCGTCGGCACGGGGCAACTCCCGAAGTTCGGCGAGAACCTCTACCGCGACGCCGAGGAGGACTACTGGTTCGTACCTACGGCCGAGGTGCCGGTGACGAACCTCTACGCCGACGAGGTCATCGAGCCGGGGCGGCTGCCGATCTACCACGTCGCGTACACGCCCTGTTTCCGGCGCGAGAAGATGTCCGCCGGGAAGGACGTGCGCGGGATCAAGCGCGGCCACCAGTTCGACAAGGTCGAGATGGTGAAGTTCGTCGAGCCGCAGACGTCCGACGAGGAGCTCCGCACCCTCATCGAGGCGGCGCGCGATGTGTGCCGCGGCCTCGGCCTGCCGCACCGCGTCGTCCAGATGTGCACGGGCGACCTGAGCTTCACCGCCGCGATGAAGTACGACATCGAGGTCTGGGCGACGGGTTGCCAGGAGTGGCTCGAAGTGAGCTCGTGCAGCAACTTCCGCGACTTCCAGGCACGCCGCGCCAACATCCGCTACCGGCGCGAGGCGAGCGCGAGGCCGGAGTTCGTCCACACGCTGAACGGCTCCGGGCTGGCGCTCCCCCGCGTGATGATCGCCATCCTGGAGAACTACCAGGAGGAGGACGGCAGCGTCGTCATCCCGGAGGTGATCCGCCCATACATGAACGGGCAGGAGCGCATCGCCGCTCGCTAGGTGCAACCCGTCGGAGAGGGCAGGACGATCGAATCCGCCGAGTGCTGGGTCGTGCAGCCGCCGGAGCCGGTGGAGGGCTTCCACGAGTTGGTCGGTTACCTTCTCAACGCCGGGGTCGACGTCGCGTTCGGCCCCGGCGACGTGCTTCCGAACGATCTCCCGCCCCGATACGATGGCATCCGCGCCATCGTCGTCTGCATGGAGGACCTACCCCGGCTGCGGCGGCGCCTCCACGGCTTCCGCGGCCTCGACCCGGACGGCGCCGAACCCATCGACGCCTTCCCGCACGGCACGATGTTTCTCCACGAGGATGACCGCACCTGGCTCGCCGTGTATACCGCGAAGGGCCGACGCGATCACAAGCGGATCGAGAACCCGCTGCTCGTCGCGCCGGAACTCACGGTCGATTCGCCGCGCCTGCGGGAGCGGCTGCTCGCGCGGCCCGACCGCGACGTGCACGGGCAGATGATGGAGGCGCTCCTGGCCACGGATCGGTTCGAGTGGTCGGACGTCACCTTCGGCACGCTCTGGGCGATCATCGGCGCGCACGAGGCGACCGGAGAGACGCGTTGGCTTGATGCGGCGCGGCGCTACGCCGACCGGCAGCTCGAGTGGAACCCGACGACGGCGGAGGCGCTGCCGCGCCGGCGCACCTGCGCGATGGCGTTCCTTCGCCTCTCCGAGCTCACGGGCGACCTGCGGTACCGCCAGGCCATCGTCGCCATGCCGTCGGAGATGCCCGACAGGCGGGAATTGCGCGTGGGGGGGCCGGTCCTTCTCCAGGCGCACAGCTTCGTCCACCCGACGACGCGGGAACACATGATGGCGCGCGCCGCCGACGGTGGCACGTACAGTGAGCAGGTGGGCCTCGCCTACCCGTCGCATCAGGTGGTGGCGAACGCCGTCGGACGGGGCTGCGCGGCCGCCGATCGGATCGAGGCCTGCCTCGCCGAGCATCGGAGGAACTGCCGCGACGAGCGGACGGGGCTGTACTACCACGGGATGCTCGGCAAACAACTGCGGCAGCACGGCGTGCAGGGGCACGGGATGCTCTGGACGTGCTTCGGCCTCGTTCACCTCGTCGAGCACTGGCCGCACGAGCATCCGGCGTACGGCGACGTCCTCGCCATGTTCCAGGAGGCATGCGCCGCCGCCGCGCGAGTCCAGGACCCCGACACGGGCGGCTTCCACCACATCCTCGACATTCCGCAGACGCCGTACGCGCGCATCTACACGCCCGCCCTCGCGTACGTCTTCCTCCGCGGCGCGCGCCTCGGCCTCCTGCCACCCAGCTTCCGCGAGCCCGGCCGCCGCGCGTGGGAGGCCGTCAAGGCGCACGTCTTCCAGAGCGGGAACTTCGGCGGCGACAGCGGTACGCCGCAATCCCGCCGGCTCGAGTTCTACCTGCTCCAGCCGATGACGTACGATTACTCGGTCGTGCGGACCAGGTGCTTCTGGCAGCTCCACGCCGCGAACGAAGCGCTGCGGTTGGAGGGGTCGTAGCCGAGACGTGCAGTAGGAGGGCGACCCGCCGGGTCGCCCCTTGTATCTTGAACATGGTCACCGGCGGGACCGTGATGCATTGAGGGCGTGGACATGTCCCCCTGCATCTGCGGTGGGAATGCCCGCGCCCCTACCTTGCGCGCTTCGCCTCGTACCACGCCGCGACCTTGGCGATGCCCGCGGCGATGTCCTCGGCGTCCCCCTCGGTGATGCCCTCGTTCCAGCTCATGTTGATCGTGTGGGTGAGAAACCACCACGTCTCCGGCACGTCGTCGTCGGAGTACGCGATGCCGGGCCGCGCGTGGGGAAGCGTCCAGGGGATCTGGCTCGTGCCGTACGTCTTGCGGTCCTTGATGGCCGGGTAGCCGAAGAGCGGATTGGGGATGTAGCCGGCGCCGAAGGGGATGCCCTCGGCCTGGAGGGCCTTGACGAACTCCTGGGGCGCGATGCCGAAGTGGGGCTCGTCGATGGTGAAGGAGTAGATCCACCACGAGTGCACGACGCCCGGGTAGTGGTATGGCGGGCAGATGCCGCGGACCTGCTGCAGCCGCTCCGTGAGGAGCCTCGCGGTGCGCCGGCGCCGCTCCAGGATGGCGTCGAGCTTCGTCATCTGCCCGAGGCCGACGGCGCCCTGAAGTTCGGTCATCCGGTAATTCATGCCGAGGAATGCGTGCCCGCGGCTGCCGGAGGTGCGCGGCCACGCCTTGTCGGCGAAGAGCCGCCCGCGGTCGGCGAGCGCGTCGTCGTTCGTGATCGTCATGCCGCCGTCGCCGGTCGTGATCTGCTTCGACTGCTGGAAGCTGAACGCGCCCATGTGCCCGATCGTCCCGGCGAAACGCCCCTTGTAGGACGAGCCGTGCGCCTGGGCGCAATCCTCGATGACGCGGAAGTCGTGCCGCGCGGCGAGCGCCATGATCGGGTCCATGTCACACGGCTGGCCGAACAGGTGCACCGGCAGGATCGCTCGCGTCCGCGGCGAGAGCACTTTCTCGATCGTCTCGGCCGTGATGCAGCCGGTGCGCCGGTCCACGTCGGCGAACATCGGGATGAGGTTCTGCATGAGGATGCCGATGCAGGTGCCCATGTCGCTGATCGTGCTCGTGATCACCTCGTCGCCCGGCTCCAGGTCGAGCGCGGCGACGGCGACGTGGATCGCGCTCGTGCCCGAGGACGACGCCACGGCGTGCTTCACGCCGTACCATTCCGCGAACCGCTTCTCGAACGCGACGACCTTCGTCCCGCCGTTCCGGTTGAGGCTGCCCGACTCGAGCACCTCCATCACGAGGCGCTTCTCCTCCTCGCCGATCAGCCGGCCGGACTTGTCCCCGACCGAAGGGAAGCCCTTCGTGCGCGTCTTCGGGCCGCCGTTGATCGCAAGCTCGACTGCCATGCGCCGCCGTCCTTTCTCCGGGGAGACCGCCCTGCAAGCCCTGGAAGAGCCGTAATGTACGACGGATGGACGCATGGCTCAACGGATGTCGCCGCGACGAGCGGAGACTCGCCGACCACCGCATTCGCCCGGCCCGCGCGAAGCCATCGGGTGACGTCGCGGGTATCCGCAGAGCGGCCGGGAGCAGGGGGCCGATCCCAGGTCGGCCGCGCTTTACAGGCGCCGCTCGATTTGGCTATCTTTGTGTAGAAGTTCACGCATATTCCGCCGCTCAATGACCGCAGAAGAGGTCCGTGTGCCTACGTCACAACAGCAACGGTCACCTGGTGGTCCCAGGAAGTCGCCGTTTCCCTTCGGCGGGCGGCTGCGGTTCTCGATATGGTACGCCGTCATCGCGCTCCTCGTCATCCTGGCGATCCGCCAGTACGCCGCGGCGCCCACGACGACCCTCTCCTACAGCGACTTCCTCAACGCGGTGACTCAGAACAAGGTCGCCTCGGTCGCCGTCGGCCAGGATGAGATCGACGGACGCTTCCGCACGCGGCCGGATTCGGTGGAGACCGCGGCGTTCCGCGTCGTGCGGTTGGCGGGCGACGACAGCCTCGTCTCGCTCCTCAGCGCCCATAGCGTCGACTACCGGGGCACGGTGCCGAGCCCCTGGCCGAAGATCCTCTCCTGGATACTGCCGCTCGTCATCCTCGTGGGCCTGTGGTTCATCATCCTCCGCCGGATGGGCGGCCCGGCCAGCGGCGTGATGTCCATCGGGAAGAGCCGGGCGAAGATCTACGTCGAGACCGACACGAAGGTCACGTTCGCCGACATCGCCGGCATCGAGGAGGCCGAGGAAGAGGTCAAGGAGATCGTCGAGTTCCTCAAGGAGCCGGAGCGCTTCAAGCGGCTCGGCGGCCGCATCCCCAAGGGCGTCCTCCTCGTCGGCCCGCCCGGCACCGGCAAGACCCTGCTCGCCCGGGCGGTGGCCGGCGAGTCGGGCGTCCCGTTCTTCAGCCTCTCCGGCTCGGACTTCGTCGAGATGTTCGTCGGCGTCGGCGCGGCGCGCGTGCGCGATCTGTTCCAGCAGGCGAAGGAGCGCGCGCCGTGCATCGTGTTCATCGACGAGCTCGACGCGCTGGGGAAGGCGCGCGGCATCAACCCGATGGGCAGCCATGACGAGCGGGAGCAGACGCTCAACCAGTTGCTCAACGAGATGGACGGCTTCGACGCCAACACCGGCGTCATCATCATGGCGGCGACGAACCGGCCGGAGATGCTCGATCAGGCGCTCCTGCGGCCTGGGCGGTTCGATCGGCAGATCGTGGTGGACCGCCCGGACATCAACGGGCGCGAGGCGATCCTGAAGATTCACGCCAAGCGGGTGAAGCTGTCGCCGGACGCCAGTCTGCGGACGCTCGCCGCGCGCACGCCCGGCATGGTGGGGGCGGACCTGGCGAACGTGGTGAACGAGGCGGCGCTGCTTGCCGCGCGCAAGGGTCACGACGCCGTCATGCAGGCGGATTTCGAGGAGGCCATCGACCGCGTCGTCGGTGGGCTCGAGCGCAAGAGCCGCGTCCTCAGCGAGAACGAGCGGCGCATCACCGCCTACCACGAGGCGGGTCACGCCCTCGTCGCCGAGTGCCTGGAGCACACGGACCCCGTCCACCGGGTGACGATCATCCCGCGCGGGGTCGCATCGCTCGGCCACACGATGTACCTGCCGACGGAAGACCGCTACCTCATGAGCAAGGAGGAGCTGGAGGACCGTCTCGCGGTGACGCTCGCGGGCCGCGTCGCCGAGGACGTCATCTTTGGCGAGGTCTCCACGAGCGCTGGGCAGGACTTCAAGCGCGCGGCACAGATCGCCCAGCACATGGTGAAGGACTACGGCATGAGCGAACTCGGACTCGTCTCCTACGGCGAACTGCCGAGCTTCCTGCCGCAGCAGACGATCGGCACCGGCGTGTACTACAGCGAGGAGACCGCCGCAGAAATCGACCGCGAGGTCCGCAGGATCATCACCGAGAACTACGGGCGCGTGCGGGAGATCATCCTGAGGTTCAAGGATGCGCTCCACGCCATCGCCGAGGCCCTCATCTCCCGGGAGGACATCCCCGGGGATGAGCTCCGCCGGATGCTCAGGGAGGCGGGCGTGCCCATCGTCGAGCACAAGCATCTCATCGGCGAAGACGGCAATGCCTCGAAGGCCGCTGTAGGCCCGGACGGCCCGCAGCCGGGCAGCGCCGCCGACGGTTCAGGCGACACACCGCCCGACGGCGGGCACTGACGATGAGCGGCACGATCGTGGACCCCATGTGGGGCCGGAAAGACCTCGCGGGCCTGTTCGGCGTCCGCACGCCAGCGGCGAGGGACCTTCTCCCCGACTACCGTGAGGAGACGCGTCTGGCTGCCGCGCTAAGGGCGCACGCCCCGCTCGTCGCTTACCCATTCCTCCGGGTCGAGCTCGAGCGCCTCGCCGCCGAGACGGACGCCCATGCCGAAGCCCTCGCGGGCCTCCTCCGCGCGGAAGGCATCGACCCGCTTCCGGCGGACGACGCACAGATATCGCGCCATCCCCTCGCGATCCGCAACCTCGATGAGGACATGAATGCGCTGAAGCGGCGCATCGCGCGGTACCGCAACCTCGCCAATCGCGCGCCCCGGCCTCTCGGCGACCTAGTCGGACGTATCCTCGCCGACAAGCTCCGCCACGAGGCGACGCTCGTCGCGGTGGTCGTGCGGATCGTGCGGTAGGCCGCCCGCTTCGCGCGACACAGCCTGCAGCAACGACGGGACGGGTCACCGCGACCCGTCCCGTGCTTCGTACACGGCGGATGCTACCGGGAATTGGCCGAGTCCGGCACGGCGAGGTACGTGAAGGCGTCCCGGATGGCGGCGAACGCCTCCTCGGGCGTATCGGCGTGCAGGAAGAGGTCCAGGTCGGCCTCGCTGATGGTGCCGGCCTCCGCCATGGCCGCGAGGTTGATCACGCGCTCCCAGTACTCCCGTCCGTAGATGACGATGGGGATGCGCTTCTCCATGCGGCCGGTCTGCATGAGAGTGAGGAGTTCGAGGAGTTCGTCGAGCGTGCCGAAGCCTCCTGGGAAGATGACGGCCGCCTTCGCGCGGTAGAGGAACCAGAACTTCCGCATGAAGAAGTAGTGGAAGTCGAAGGTGAGCTCCTCCTGGACGTACGGGTTCGCCGCCTGCTCGAAGGGGAGGCGGATGTTGAGGGCGACCGTCCTCCCGCCCGCCTCCGAGGCGCCGCGATTGGCGGCCTCCATGATCCCGCCGCCGCCGCCGGAGCAGACGACGAGCTGCTCGTACTCGGGCAGCGAGAGCGACCACGTCGTGAGCATCCGCGCGAGGATTCTCGCCTCGTCGTAGTAGCGCGAGAGCTCCAGACGCCTGCGAGCCAACTCGATGCTCCTCTCCGCCGCGGAGCTTGCCTCCAACGCCTCGAGTTCCGCCCGCGCGCGCGCGGTCGCCACGATCCGGGCCGATCCGAAGAACGCGACCGTATGCCACACGCACATCTGGTTCAGCCGCTGCTCCGGCTCCATGTACTCGCTCAGGATGCGGATGCCCCGCGCTCCCGCGCTATCGAGGAAATCCGTGCGTTCGAATGCTCGTCGAGGAACATGAGGTGACATAGACGATAGTACCTCCTCGCGGGTTTCCCGCGGGATCGCGTAGACGAGACGGAGGCGATGCGCCCGCGAGGGGGGTCCCGCGCGGGTCTACGCTCGGAACGCCTCTGGGGATGGCGCCGCGCCGCACGTGGGAGCGTACAGCCGGCGGCCCAGGGTCGGGCCGATGCGGGTCCGCGTCGCCACCACGTGCCGACGCGGCCTCAGATCTCCCAGAACTCGAGGATCTCCCGCACGCACCGGTCCCAGTCCTTGTCGGTCGTGTCCACGATGATCTGCTCGAGGGTGGACCACGCGGCCCCGTCGCGGAACGACCGCTGCGTGGCGACGTAGTGCTGGCCGATGTTGCCCACGAGCGACTCGAGGCGGTCCTGGTACGCCTGCCAGCGGGGGCCGCGCTGCCGGTAGGCCTCGGCGATGCGGGGACCGACCATCATCTCGTCGACGACGAGGACCGCGAGGCGGCATCCGAGGCGCGCGAGCTCATGGTCGACGTCGCGAAAGCTCTCGAACGCGCGGTCGGCGTACGAGATCGCGTTCGTCAGGTGGAAGCGCTCGAGGAGGTAGCACAGGTCGTTCCCGGCGCCGGGAGCGAGCAGCGGGCTGGCGACCTCGATATGGTGCGCCGCCTCGAGGAGGCGCAGGTTCTTCTGCATGAGGACGCGATAGCTCTCCGCCGTGCGGGAGCGCAGGTGCTCGTTCGCCCGTTCCGTGAAGAACTCGCTCAGGACGAGCTTCGCGCCTCGATTCCGCCACGATGGGTGCCTCTGCAGTTCGTGGATGATGCTCGTCTTGCCTGAGGCGACGATCCCTTCCAGCAGTAGACCTGTCATCGCTCGGCCGCCGATCCTCGGGTGCGGAGAGGGGGCGAAGGGCGAACATCACGCCTGTAATACGAATGCGAAGTAGTCCTGCTATGCTGCGTCTGGCCTGCAACCGCCGTCATCCCGCGTGCTCGCGAGCACGATGGCGAGCACGACTCCGCAGGAGTCGGGCGACGAGGAATCCCTTCACCCCACGGAATGCCGCCACCAGCGGTGTCGCCAAGAGATTCCTCGTCGGATGGCGGCTCTTGCCGAGCCGCCATCCTCGCTGTCGCGCTCCAGGAGCGCGCGGGATGGCCCTGCGTTGCACGGGCGATGATGGGTAGCAGGATCAAGTTGGATTCGTATAAGATAGCATTCCGGGCACTCATCACAAGGCTCGACCCCCTACTTGCGCGACAGAAGCCGCTGGATCGCCGCCTCGAGCTGAGACCCCTGCAAGTCGACGCCCGCGACGCGTCCCTGCCGATCGAGGAGGAACGCCTTCGGGATGCCGGTCACGTCGTACAGCCTCGCGACCGGGGTCTCCCACGATCCGCCGTCGAAGGCCTGGCGCCACCCGATGTTGAACCGGCGGACGAACTCCTCGAGGGCGCCGCGCTCCTCGTCGAGGCTGATGCCGATGATGTCGAACCCCTGGGAGTGATAGCGGTCGTACGTGGCCTGCGTGCTGGGCATGGCATCTCGGCACGGCCCGCACCAGGTGGCCCAGAAGTCGAGCAGCACCACCCTCCCGCGGTACTCTTCGAGGCTGACCCGGCCGCCGTCGAGCCCGTGGGCGACGAACGTGGGCGCCGGCCGGCCGATCATCCGCAGCCCCGGCAGCATCATCTGCGCCGCCTCGATGGCCCACGGCGGACGCCGGCCCGCCACGATCGTGTCGAGCTGCGCGACCGCCTCCTGCCCTTGCCCCTCATCCGCCAGCACCCGCGCGAGCGCCAGTCGCGCTTCCGGCACCACGGGGTCCTCGGGCCGCAACCGGATCGCGCGCCGCAACGACGGGATGGCGTCCGCCGGCCGTCCAAGTTCCAGCAGGACCCGTCCGCGCACGTAGTATGCCGCCGGCCGGTACGTCGCCTCGAGCGGACCCGAGAGCGCGTTCTCGACCTCGGCGAGCGCGTCGTCGGTCCTGCCGAGGCCCAAGAGGCACTGCGCCATCAGGAAGGCCGCTGCCGCCTGGTTCACGGGCTCCTGGTACTCGGCCCGGAAGCGCTCCAGCATCGTGACCGCGGTCGATAGGTTGCGCTGCCGCTGATCGTCGGTCCGCACGGGGCGCTCCAGCACGGCCGTGATCCGCGCAAGCGCCTCATCGGCGGTGCGAAGCGGCGCCTTCGCGAGCGGAGCGCTGGCAAGCACGATCGCCGCTACGCTGGCGGCGACGCGCAGGCTGGGCGACACGATGGACTTCCGCACGAGCACGACCCTCCTTCTAGGACGCCGCGACGCCGCAACCGGCAGAAATCCGCGCCGCTTCGGACGCGCCTTCGTATCATAAGATACGTTGTTCCCCACTCGGCACCATGGAACCCGTCATGGAACGCTATCGACCCCATCCGGATGACGCGCTGCATGACCGCCGGATGACGGCCATGTTCAACCGCATCGCGGGCCGGTACGATCGCCTGAACCGAGTCATGACGTTCGGCCTCGATCGCTGGTGGCGACGGCGGCTCGTGCGCGCCCTCGATCCCGCGCGCCATGCTCGCGTGCTCGACGTCTGCACCGGCACCGGCGACGTCGCGCTGCTGCTTGCCCGCCGAGGGCACCGCACCGTCGGCCTCGACGCCGCGCGGGAAATGCTCGCCCTCGCGCGGGGAAAGGATCGCGCGGGATGGGTCCGCTGGTGCCAGGGCGACTGCCGCGCGCTGCCGTTCCCCGGCGGTCACGCAGCCGGCCGCATGGCGCCGTTCGACGCCGCCACCATCGCGTTCGGCATCCGCAACATCGCGGACCGCGTCGCGGCGCTCCGCGAGCTCGGGCGCGTCGTGCGGCCCGGCGGGCGGCTCGTCGTGCTCGAGGCGCTGCCCGCGCCATCGCGGCTTTGGCGCTGGATCACGGCGCGGTACGACGCGTGGATCGTGCCGCTCATGGGCGCGGCACTGGCGAGAGATCGGTCGGCATACCGGTACCTCGGCGGCACGATCGCCGGGTTCGGCACGGCGGAGGCGTTCGAGCGAGAGCTCGTCGAGGCCGGGTGGCGACCCATCGCACGGGAGTCATTCGCCCGCGGATCGGTCGCGCTGTTCGTGGCCGCGCGCGACGCCTAGCGCGCGATGAGTTCGCTCGCCACCTGCGCGGCGGCCTCGCGGACGCCCTCGTCCGGATCGTTCGCCGCGAGGTCCATGAGCGCGTCCATGTCGCTGGGGGCGACGATGCCGTTGATGGCGCGGAGGCCGAAGAGCCGTTCTCCAGGGTCGCGCCGGCCCTTGAGGGCGAGGACGAAGCCGGCCGGGTCCTGTCGGTAACGCCACGCGGTGACGCCGACGAGCCGTTGGGCGAAGGCCGGCTGGCCCGGCCAACGGGCGTACGCGTCGAAGACGACCGGCCAGACCTCGTCCCCCGCGATCTCCCCGAGCGCCTGCGCGATATCGCCGCGGACGAGCCAGTTCGGCTCTTCGAGCAGCGTCGCGCGGACGATGCGGAATCGCTCCGCCGCCGACGCGCTCCGCAGGCTGCGCTTGATCCGGATCGCCTTCGCCGCGTAGTCGGTCATCGCGACGGCCTGCGAGTCGGCGGGCCCGCGTGCGAGGGCGGCGCGCGCGGAATCGACGAGCCCGAGCGCCTGCTCGTCGCCGATCCAGCCGAGCGCCTGCCAGGCGTGAAGCCGCGTCGTCGCATCGCTCGACCGCGCGCAGCCCATGAGGAACGGGACGCTCTCCGCCTGACCGAGCTGCCCGAGCGTCGTCACGATATCCGGCCGGGATTCCGGGTTCCGCCGGGCGCGTTCGACGAGCGCGCGAGCGATCGCGCGGAGGTCGTCCGGGGCATAGACCCCGGCGCCGGCGTGATCCTGCACGCGCATGAGGAGCTCGCTGAACGCCGGCCCGTGCGCGGCGGCGATCTCGTCGAGCAAGGGCCGCAGCGCCGCCGATTGCCCCGCCGCGGGGCGCGACAGCATGGCCGGCAGGGCAAGCAACCACACGAACCGCCGCATACCATCCTCCTCCCCTGATACGGACCTGCGTTGTTTCTGCTACACACGCAATCGTAGGGGCGGCCCCCCGTGGCCGCCCTTCCTGGGGCAGGCACGGGGGCCTGCCCCTACGGCCACCGTGTAGCGTTTCCAAGGTAGAATCGTATGACTGGCGCAGAGCCGACGTGGGGCGCGTCAGATTCGCTCGATGTCCCGCTCCTGCACCCAACCGCGCAGGCCGTTGGCGATCTGCACGAGCGCCCAGCCATTCTCCTGGCGCTCGACCCATGCCTTCGTCCCCTCGTGGAGCACGAACGCCACCTTCGCATCCGCGCCCGGCTCGAAGCGTACCTCCACCTCGCCGGCGGTGACGATCGCGGCGCTGCCGACGTCGGACACCCATCGCTGTGCGCCGGCGATGCCCGCGCTGCCGACGAGGAGCGCCGCCGCGAGGGCGAACGCCGCGATGCTGGCCGCCGAGCGCCGCGCACCGAGAATCCACCGCGCCCCCATGAAGCAGACGCCCGCAAGCCCGATGAAAGCCGCCATCGCGAGCCAATCGGCGGGGATCGTCCCAAGCGTGCCGCGAAGCGCCTCCGCGAGGCGCATCTCCGGTAGCTCCGCCTCGATGCGATCGGAGGTGAGCGACGCGGCGAAGCGCAGGTTGTAGCGCGCGTCGTCGTTGGATGGATCGAGCCGAATGCTGCGCTCGTAGTTGAGGATGGCGCGGCCGATGCGGCCGAGGCGGAAGTACGCGTTGCCGAGGTTGCAGTACACGGCGCCGTCGGCGGCCCCCGCGCCGATCGCGCGGCCGTAGAAATCGACCGCCTCGGCGTAGCGCTCCGCGCGATAGGCGGCGTTGCCGGCGTTGTAGAGCGCCGTCGGATCGACCGGCGTCGCGGCCCTCGCAGGGCCCCCGAAGGTCGGGCCGGTGGACGTCGTGGCCGCGCGGACGCCAGGCGCCGCGCCTGCGATGGCGACGTACGCGACGATCGCGACGCGAAGGAGGCGGGTCATGGCCGTGCCCTCCCGGCGCGGAAGCCCCTGACGAGCTCGCCAATCACCTCGTCGCACGTTCGGTAGAGGTCGTCGGCGCCGTCCGCGCTCTGCCCGGCGGCGTATCGCACCCTGTCGCACCGTTCGAGGAGGGCGAGAGTCCGCGCCGCAAGCTCGTCCGACACGCCGTGCGCGGCGAGAATCCCGCGGATCTGATCGGCGGTGAGGCCGGCCGCGCTCACGCCCGCATGACCGGCGATGAGCTCGGCCACCGCATTCCGAATGGCGGCGATGGCGCCGAAGTGATCCCCCGCCTTCATGCGCCGGCGCGCCGCCTTCAGCCTCCGGCGGACCTCGCGCCGGGCCTCGCTCGCCCGCCCGCGCGCCGGGTCTTCCCCGAGCCGACGCCGACGCCAGCGGACGCCGAGAGCCGCGAGCACCGCCACGAGCGGCGTCGATTGGAGCGCCCAGTACCACCGCGCGCCCCAGAGGTGCCGCCGCTGGTCGCGCAGCTTCGCCATGTCCGGCCGGATGAAGCGGATGTCTCTCCCGACCTCGCGGATCTCGGCCTGAGTCATCCCGAGCGTGATCGGCCCGCGGGCGCTATCCGCGCGCGGGTGCACGATGATCGGATGCGTCGCCGCGGACACCGTCCGGTACCGGCCCGCCTCCGGGTCGAAGAACACGAACGAGGCGGCGGGCACCTCGGCCCGGCCCGAGTGGAGCGGGATGAGCACGCGCTCGAACAGCTTCCGCCCGCCGTGCCGGCCCGTCGAATCGATCGACGTCGTCACCTGCGGGTCGTACGCGCGGAAATCGGTCAGCGGAGGCACCGTCAGGTTACCGGCCGCCTTGATGTTCCCTTCGCCGCGCAGCTCCAGCGTCCACGTGATCGGATCGCCCTGGCTCACCTCGCTCCGATCCACGCGGCTCGTGAGCGCGAACGTGCCGACGGCGCCGCCGAAGCCCTGCGGAGGATTCGCCGGCAGCGGACGGACCTCCATCGTCCGCTCCGGCGAGCGCACGGTGACCGACCGTTGGCGGTAGACCTGCTCGCCGAAGATGTTCCGCGTGCCCGTCGGCACGGCCACCACGGCGCTGATCGCAAGCGACGGGATGCGGATCGTGCCGGCCCGCGTCGGGAACAGCGCCACCCGCATGATCGGCGTCACGACGTAGGGGATGCCGTTGACCGTCTCCTCCCGCTGCTGCGGCTGCCGTCGCCGCGCATCGAGCAGCGTCTCGGCCCAGACGCCGCTGAACGTCGGCTCCTCGCTGATCTGACGTTCGCCGATCTGGGCCCGCCCATTTTCGTAGAGGAGGTACTCGACGAGCACACCCTGGCCTTGGTACGCCGACGAACTGCTGAGCTCGAGCCGTACCTCGAGCGGCGCCTGGCCCTCGCCCTCCCCTTTCGACGGGCCGCCGATGGTGATGCGGATGGGGCTCGTCTCGTGCCGCTGGCCGTCCACGATCACCCCGAGGGGTGGAATCGAGCACTCCCCGCTCTGTCGCGCCTGGAGGTAGTACGTGTACGAGGTGGTGACCCGCCGCATCGTCTGGCCGCCGCCCATTCGGAACTCCTGCGACGTCGACGGACCGAGCGGGCCGTCAACGTCCATGCCGGGGAGCGACGCGATGCTCGGCGGGCGAACGTCGTGACCTTGGTTGTCGCTCACCGTGATCGTCAGCGTCACCTGCTCGCCGACCGAGACGTGGTCGCGGTCCACCGTGGCAGTCACGGAAGGGGCCGCCGCGGCGCGCCCTGAGAGCGCGGCGAACGCCAGCAACGCGCCGGCCAGCGGCACCATCAGCGGTCGGAGAACGCGAGCCGTGCGATCCATCGTGTCACCACCGCGGCCCCGGCGGGAGGTCCTCCCGTCGCCGGGGATACTGCCGGGACGCCCTGTCCTGCTGCTCGAGCGCGTCGAGCAGCCGAATGGCCTCGTCGGGGCTCAGTTCGTTGGGCCGCTGTCCTTGTTGACCAGCACGCGCCGCCTGTCGCTGGTCGGGCCGTGTCGCCTGCCGTTGGTCGGGCGGATGCCCGCTGCTGTCCGCGGCCTGCTGGTCCGGTCTGGGCTGGTTCTGCCCCTGTCTCCGTTGTCGGTCGAGCGCCTGCTGGCCTTGCTGCTCGCGCTGCCGCTCCTGCTCCTGGCGGCGCCTCTGTATGGCGGCGAGGAGCTCTCGCGCCTGGCGGTTGCCCGGGTCCTGCCGGAGCGCCTCCGTGAGGTTCCGCACCGCCCGGTCGGCCTCGGGGCGCTCGAAGCGGATCGACCCGTAGGCGGCGGCCGCGTCGGCGACGAGCACCTCGGGCGCCGGCGCCGGAGCCTGTGCGCGCGCCTCGCCGACCAGCATCGCCCCGGCGCCACACATCGCCAGGACGAGGGCGGCGATCGGCGTCCGGTCGATGCGACGCGAGCCCTCGCGCGTCATGGCCCACCTCCGAAGATAGTGACGAGGTCGTGCAGCCGCTCGGCGAAGGTGCCGAACTCGGCTCGCGCCGCCGGCTCGGCCGCGAGCGTCCGCCGCATGATCTCGTCCGCCTCCGCGTACCTGTCCTGCCGGGCGAGCCCCTCCGCCTCTTCGGCTCGGCGACGAGCCCAATCGCTGGCCCTCGGCGGATTCCCGCCCTGTCCGGACTGCTGCGCCGCGCGTTCGAGGAGCTTCTGCACGAGCTCCAGGTTGAACTTCGCCTCCCGGTCGCCGGGGTCGAGGACGAGCGCCTGCTCGTAGCTCTCCGCCGCGCCGGACAGGTTGCCCTGTCGGAACCGGCTGTTGCCCGTGTTGTACGCCGCCATCGCCCGCACGACCGTGTCGCCCGCGGCGAGCGCTCGCGCGTACGCCTGCTCTGCCTCGGGGTAGGTGCCCTGACGATAGAGCGCGTTCCCGATGTCGAAACTGATCCGCGGGTCGTCGGGCGCGTCGATCTGCGCATCGCGGTAGGCCGCGAGGGCCTCGGCGAAGCGCCCCGCGGCGTAGTGCTGGTTGCCGCGGGAGACCTTCCCCGCCACGGGGTCGCGCCAGCAGCCGGCCAGCGCGAGGCAGGCGACCAGTGCGGCGATCCATCTCATCGTCGCGCCTCCGCGCCGACCTCGGGCCGGCTCGGCGCGAGGCGACTCCGCCCGCGGTCGCGAACCCGCCGATCGGGGATGAACGGGATGATCACGAGGAGCGCGAGGGCCGCGCCGAGCGGCCACTGGTAGCGGTCCACGTGGACGATGGAGCGCTGTTCGCCGTACGCGCTCCGCTCGAGCGTGCCGATGTCGTCGAAGATCTCGTCGAGCTCCGCGCCGCCCGACGTGCTCCGGTAGTAACGGCCGCCCGTCCCCGTCGCGATCTGCCGGAGCGCCGCCTCGCCGAGCCGCGTCTTGACGATCTCTCCCTCGTCGTCGCGGAGGAACTCGGACCCGGTGCCGGCGCCGCGGCCCGCCAACGGGATGAGCTCGCCCTCCGGGGAGCCGATGCCGATGGTGTAGATGCGGGCGCCCGCGTCGGCGGCCTCCTCGGCCGCGCCGAGCGGATCGCTCTGGTGATCCTCGCCGTCGGTGATGAGGATCATGACGCGGCTGCGGGTCTCGCTCCCGACGAAGGCGGTCATGCCGACGCGGATGGCACGGCCGATCGCGGTGCCCTCGACGGGGATGGTGTTCGTCGTGACATCCCGCAGGAAGAGGCGCACCGCCGCGTAGTCAATCGTGAGCGGGCACTGGACGAACGCGGCGCCGGCGAACGGTACGAGGGCGACGCGGTCGCTCGTCAGATGGTCGAGGAAGGCGGAAATCTCGTCCTTGGCCGCCGTGAGCCGATCCGGCGGCACGTCCTCCGCGAGCATCGAGAGCGAGGTATCGAGGAGAACGACGATGTCCATGCCCTCGGTGCGGATGATCTGAGTGACCGTGCCCCACTGCGGCCGCGCGGCGGCGAGAGTGGAGAAGGCAAGCGCGAACGACAGCAGGACGACTCGGAGCCAGCGCAGGCCCCTGCTCGCCTCCACGAGGCGCGCCACGAGCGCGGGGTTGCCGATCCGGCGGAGCGCCCGCCGTCGGCGCCACTCCACCGCGAGGTAGGCGAGGGGCACGGCCGGCACGAGCACTAGGCCCCAAAGCCATCGCGGCGCGGCCCACATCGTCAGGAGTGTCGTCAGCACGATGTCCATGCGCTCATCCCGGCCATGTATCGCGAGCCTCCGGTGCGTGGGGACATGGCGCCGCCATGCCCCCGCTGCCGGCACGCCGTGCGCAAACCTTCGCGCCGCCCATCCGCGGCGCCTCGAGCCCCTACGGCAGCGTCCGGAGGACGGTCTGCCCGAGCAGGAACTGCAGCACGATGAGCGCAATGCCGAGCGGGATCAGGCGGTACGCGAACGAGAGCTCCGCGTACCGCGAGATGCGGAACGTCTCCACCTGCGTCCGCTCCATGTGGCTGATCTCGTCGTAGATATGCTCGAGCGCCGTGCCCGACGTGGCGCGGAAGAACTGCCCGCCGGTGACCTCTGCCACCTGCCGCAGGATGTCCTCGTTGATGCTGTCCTCGATGTACTCGATCCGCTCGCCGTAATACGGGTCGGACACTCGGATCGGCGCGCGGCCCGCCACGCCCACGGCGATGGTGTAGACCTTGATGCCGACCCGCGCCGCCGCCTGGGCGCCGGTCAGCGGATCGATGATCCCCGCGTTGTTGCTGCCGTCGGTGAGCAGGATCATCACCTTGCTCTTCGCGGGGCTCGCCCGCAGGCGGTTCGCCGCCGTGGCGATGGCCATGCCGATGGCCGTGCCGTCGGGGATCGCGCCGTTCATACGGATCGTCACGCTCTTGAGAAGCATCTTGAGGATGCCGTAGTCGAGCGTGAGCGGGCATTGGGCGAAGCTCTCGCCCGCGAAGACGACCATGCCGATCCGGTCCGCCTGCCGGCCGTCGATGAAGGCGTCGACGACCCGCTTGGCGACGTCGAGCCGCTGTCGCCCGCCGAGATCGAGCGCCTCCATCGTGCCGGAGACGTCTATTACCAGGACGATGTCCACGCCCTCTGAGGTGACCCGCTCCTCGACGTGGCCCGACTGCGGCCGCGCCAGGGCCACGATCAGGATCGCCTCGCCGAGCACCTGGAGCCCAAACAGCACGTGCCGAAGCCGCGTCCGCCCCGCGGCCGGCAGGTCGCGCGCGAGCTCCGTCGCCGGATAGCGGAGCGCGCCGCGCCACGCCCGTACGCCGCGGAAGTACCATAGCGCCTGCGCCGGCAAGAGGAACAGCAGGAGGAACCACCACGGGTTGGCGAAGCGGATCATCGCGTCGCGCCTCCCCCGGAGGTGGCCCGGCCGTCGGCGACACTGTCCTCGCCGGCCTCGGCGACGGGTTCCGTCCCGACGCCCTCGGCCACCTCGGCAACCGCGGCGAGAGCCGTCTGGCGGACGATGTCCTTCGCTCGGTCGATGAGCGTCGCCACCTCATCCGACGTCGGGATGAACTTCGCGAACTTCACGAGGCCGCACCGTGCGAGGAAGGTGAGGAAGAGTTCCGCTTCGTCGGGGGCGATGTTGCAGAGAGCGAAGGCGGCGCTGAGCTCCTCGTGCGTCAGCTCGGGCGCATTGACGCGGTAGCGACGGGCGAGGTAGCGTCGCATCGTGTCGGAGACGAGCACGTAGAGCTGCTTGACCTCGCCGCGCGCGATGAGCTCCGCCGCGGGGATGAGATCGAACTGGCCGAGTTCGTCCACGACCTCGCGCCTGCTCGCCGGCTCCGCCGCGTGCTGCTCACGGCGCTTCCGCCAGAAGAGGAACGCGGCCACCCCTGCGCCGAGCGCGGCAAGCGCGCCGAGGGCGAACCAAACCCACCGACGGACCCGGGCCGGCAGAGACACCGGAGCCTTGATGTCGCGCAGCGTATCGGCCTCGCCGACACCAAGGCTCCTGATCTCGATGACGAGCGGCTGCGTGACGAGTTCGCCGCGCGCGCCGGAGGCGATGCGGTACTCGACCGGCACCGGCGGGATGACGTACCTCCCGGGCCGGTACGCGGCGATGCGGAAGACATCGCCCTGCTGCAATCGGCCGTCCGACGTCTCGCGCGAGGCAATGGTGGCGTGTCGAAGCACGCGGAACCCGTACAGTTGTACCCCGCGCGGCGGTACCCGCACGGAATCGCCCGCGTCGTACGTGATGAGCAGGCGGTACGTGATCGGGTCACCGATGGTGACGACGGCCGTATCGACGCTCGCCTCGACCTGCACCGCCGCGATCGCCAGGCCAGGGGCCGACAAGATCACCCAGACAAGGCCGAGCGCGACGGCACCTCGGCGGAACCATCCATCCCTCATCGCGTTCCGTTGCCTCTGCGCGCGCGACACGCGTCGCGGCTCACGGGGCCGCGGATGCCGCCTGTGGCTGCGGCGGCTCCTCGCGCAGGTCATCGACGCCGATCCTGAGCTTACCGAGGAGCGATCGGTCCACGAGGACCACCTCGCTCGTCGCGGAGCCCCTTGCGTACAGCAGGTTGCCCCTGGCCTTGCCGATGTCGATCCGTGCCTGGGACGTGTCGTCGTGAAACAACTCGACGGTGACCTGCGGATGCTCCAGGCCGAAATCCCCCGTCGTGCCGGCGAAGTCCTTCGCGCGCACGTTGTCCATGTCGGCGACGATGCCGTTCACGATCCACCGCTTCACGTTGCCCTCGGGCGGCGGCACGAAGTGCCAGTTGTACGAGGTATCCATCGAGACCGCCACGGTCTTGCCCGGCGTGCCGATGACGACCCGGTTGACGAGGTGACGCTGGAACATGGCGAGGCGACGGTCCCAGTAGGCGGTCGTGGGCCGAAGGCCGTGCTTCATGACATCGGCGTTCACTTCCATCACCGACACGGCACGGTCCGTGTCGACGACATATCCCGCGCCCGGGGCGATGGTGCCCTTTCCCCACGAGCTGAACAGCAGCCGCCGGCTCTGGGTACCGACGCCCCTGCCGAGCGTCAGCACCATCTCGGCCGCAGGGTACTGGAGCCCGTACGTCGCGAGCGACGTCGGCCGGTCGAAGAACTGGACCGCTCGGGCCTGCAGCAGCCCATTGAGCAACGCGTTCACCGTGTCGGCGTCGGCGAACCGCTTGATCGGCTGGAGCATCAACCACCGATCGCCCTCGCGCCAGATCACGACCGTCTCCCTCTGCAGCTTCACTGCGACTCGCTGTACCGCGGAGGGGTCGTAGGCCAAGAGCGCCTTGTCGCGGAAGTCGATCGCCGGGCGCACGGCCGCGGCATGCAGATTGGACGACGTTGTCGCCACCGAGTCGCTCGGCGGGCAACGCACGTACCCTTGCTGGTCAGTCGGGGTCAGCGCACCGACGTCGAGCGTGTCGGGTACGGCGGACTTGTCGCGGAAGTGGATGATCACTCGTGCGCGCGGCGGGTCGAGTTGGTAGTACAGGAGGCTGTCGGACCGTACGTGCCAGGAGCGCTGCCGATCGGAGGTGAGGATCGTCTGGACGAGCCCCTGCCATGCGTAGTTATCGGCTGGCCACGCCACCGGCCTGAGCATCCGCCAGCCGGACTGCTGTTGCGTGACGAGGATCGTGTCGGAACTCGTGAGGAGCTCGATGCTGTCCACGTCCTCCGCCTTGAACTGCCCGAGCCGACCGGCCAACTGCTTCTCTTCGGCCCGCTTGTCGAGGTGACGTTCGCCGTAGAAAGCCCACAGCCCCAGCACCAGGGCCGCGAGTGCCAACATGAGCGTCCGGATCCACTTCATCGGTGGTCACCCCAGCATCGTGCGGCGACCGGTGCGAGTGCCTGCGACGAGGGAAACCGCGCCGGCCGCCTGGTTCGAGAATCAGGACGTACGAGTTCGCGGGCCGCGGCTCCTGCGATACCACCAGACGATCATGCCGGCGACGAGCACGAGCGCCGGGAAGCGCCAGACCGAGAACAGGAACACGAACGTCCCCTGGCTGGCGGTCAGGAAGAGCGCCTTCGCGCCGAGCTCGCGCGGCTGGATGGCGATGAGGTCCTCATCCTGAGCGAGCCAGTTGACGGCGTTGATGACGAGGTCGAGATTGCCCTGCTCCTGCGCGATGGCGCGGTCGGTGGCGAAGTCGGAATCGCCGATGACGACGAGCCGCGTCTTCAGGCCGGCGGGCGCGAGCGGGTCGGTCGGCTTGGCCATGGCGGCCACCGCGATCGGGAATGGGCCGGGCGCCTTCCCCTCGGAGTTGAGCGCCTGCCGTGGGTTCCGCAGCACCGTGGCCACGTCCGGCTCGGCGAAGGCGAGGCTCGTCCCGGCGAAGATGAACGCTTCCCCGGAGGCCTCCTGGAGGATCGGGTCCGGCGGCACCCAGCGCACCTCGCGCGCCTGGTAGAACCCGACCGGGATGCCGCGCGCTTCGAGGTCCTTGACGATATCGTGCGTCGTGTAGCGTCGGACGCGGGCGTACAGAGACTGCTGCTCGCCCATGTAGAGCCCGCCGGCGTAGGGCACGAGCCCCCGCTGTCGCTCGACGATGATGTTGGGCTGCACGCTCGCGCCGTACTTCGCCAGGAGGTCCTCAAGCCCGGTGGCCACCGTGTCCGCGTCGAGCAGGACCAGGAGGCTGTTGCCCTCGCCGAGATACCGTTCGAGCCGTTCCACTTCGATCGGCACAAAGGGCGTCTGCGGCCCGGCGATGATGAACACGGCGCAATCGCTGGGGATGTCGCCCTCGCTCAGCTTGTGCTCGCGCACGCCGAGGTTGAGCTGCTCCAGGTACCCTCGCAGCGTCGCCACGTCGTTCTGCAGCGAGCGCTCCCCGTGCCAGGCGCTGAAGTAGACGACCTTCTGCCCCGCCTGCGTGACCTTGAGGAGCGCGCCGGTCAGCTCCCGCTCCTCCGGCCCGATCACCATCTCGCGCCGGGCACCGGCCTTGACGACGATCGAGATGCCCTGGGGGTTGACGTTCTCCCGAGCCGCAACGTCGGGGTACTTGTCGGGGTCGACGAACTCGAAGGAGAAACGGCGGGAGGCATCGGAGTACTTCTCGAGCATGTCGGCGTAGCCGCTCCGCCTCTGATCATTGTCGCGGAAGAAGGCGACGACGTGCACGTCCTCCTTGAGGCTCCTGAGCTTCGCGAGCGTCTGATCGGACAGGCTCTCGAGCTTCTGCTGGGTGAGGTCGACGCGCTGCCTCAGATGGCGCGCGCTCACGTAGTTGAGGAGGATGACCACGACGAGCCCGGCGACGACGTAGACCCAGAGGTTGGCCCCCTGGGCACTGGCGCGGCCGGACAAGAGCGTCGCGATGCCGACGCCGATCTCACCGATGAACACGACAAGGAACACGAGGATCGCCGCGACGTTGTCGAGCCGGACGGCGGTGATCGCTGCCCCCTTGAAATAGAGGAGCACGCCGATCAGGATCGCCAGCACCGCACCGGCTCCCAGCGCGATCTTCCACGAGCGCCCGATGCGCCGAAGGAGCGCGCCGAGCAGGACGGCGGTGCCGAGCGTCCACGGGAGCCCCCAGCTCAACGGCGTCGCGCCGGCGAGCCATGAGACGATCCCGTCGGTGGCCAGCAGAAGCCCGATGAGCCCGATCGCCGGGATAGGAATTGAGCGTCGCATCTCCTATAGCCTCCACCGTCGCGATTCCAGCACCCGGTTCGTCAGGAAGAGCATGAACCCGGCGAACGTAACGTAGTAGACGACATCTTGCGCGGCCAGCACGCCCTTGAGGAACGTCTCCACGTGCCCGGAGAGGGATAGGTAGCGCAGGAACTCGCTCGCGGCGAAGTTGCCCACGAAGCCGGCCGCTGCGCCAATGACAAGGAAAAACAACAGGATCGTGAAGGCGATGATGGCCGCGATGATCTGGTTCTCCGTCAGTGACGAGGCGAAGATGCCCACCGAGAGGAACGTCGCGCCCATGAGGAACACGCCCACGTAGCTGGAGAACACGAGGCCGGGATCGGGATGCGCTCCCGCATCGGTGTAGAGGTAGATCAGCCCCACGAAGACGAGCGTGAGCGCGAGCATGACCGCGTAGAGCACGAGCGCCGCCAGGTACTTGCCGGCGAGCATCCCGCTCGCGTCGACCGGGGAGGTCCACAGAAGCTCGATCGTGCCGCTGCGATACTCCTCGGAGAACGTGCGCATCGTCAGGATCGGCATGATGAACACGAGGAAGAAGCCCATCACGCCGTACGTCCGCTGGATGACGAGGGCGTCCACGTTCGGCGGCGACGGCGTCTCCATACCATACTGCCGCATCTGCTCCGCCTGCTGCAACAGCATCGGGTACTCGCGCGTGTAGCGGTTCACGTAGTTCATCGATTCCTGAAAGAAGTACCCGCACAGGATCAGGAAGACGAACGTCATCACGTACGCCACCGGCGAGTGGAGATACGAGCGCAGCTCCTTCTGGAAGATCGTCCCTGTATTGGTCATTGCGTCGCGACCTCCTCCACATCGCTGGTGATCACGCGCATGAAGATGTCCTCGAGCGACCCGGTTTCGCCGCGGGAGAGATTGGCGAGGGTATCGACGAGGCGGAGCCTGCCTTCGTGGATGATCGCCACGGCCTGGCAGGTGATGCCGACCTCGGGCAGGATGTGCGTGCTCAGGATGACGGTATGATCGCCGGCGAGATCGCGGATGAGCTCGCGGATTTCGATGATCTGCGCCGGGTCGAGCCCAATCGTGGGTTCATCGAGGATGAGCACCGGCGGGTCGTGCACGAGGGCCTGCGCCAGGCCGACGCGTTGGCGGTACCCCTTCGACAGCGTGCCGATGAGCTGGCTTCGCCGGTCAGGCAGCCCGCAGCGCTCGATCGCCGTATCCACCGCCTCCTTTCGCTTCGCCGCCGCGACGCCCTTGAGCTGCGCGCAGAAGGTGACGTACTCCCGCACCGTCATGTCGTTGTACACGGGCGGGCTCTCCGGCAGATAGCCGATGCGCTTCTTCACCTCCATCGGCTCGGCCTGCACATCGAACCCCGCGACGCGCGCCGTGCCGGAGGTAGGCGGCAGATAGCAGGTCAGGATCCGCATCGTCGTCGTCTTCCCGGCGCCGTTCGGCCCCAGGAAGCCGAGGACCTGGCCTTTCTCGACCTTGAACGTGATGTCGTCCACCGCCGTGAAGCTGCCGTACCGTTTCGTGAGTCCCTCAACCTCGATCAAGGTCCCTCCTCCTCACCTAGAAGGTGGAGCGTGTACCATGCGCGGCATGATTCACGGGCATACATGATCCCGGCGCGGCTTCTTCCGCGAGGATGCAGGCGTCCGCCGGGATGGAGGTGCAAGACATGTAGTATACGACGGATGCGCGCCCGGATCGAGCCCCCCGATCCGGACCTCTCCCGGCCGTGCAGGAGAACACCCGCGGAGCATTCCTGACGTCCGGCGGAGCGGCCGGTTCCCAGGCCCGTCAGAACCGGTTCGCGCGCGCCGTGAAGAACCGCACGAGCGGGTCCACGTAGGACCGATCCGTCCACACGTCGATGACGTCGACGCCTGTCGTGCGAAACAGCCGCACCCGCGATTCGCTCAGGGCACGCGCACGTTCATGGAACGCCGCTCGCGCGCGCCGATCCGACGAATCGACGAGGACCTGCTCGCCCGTCTCGGGGTCCTCGAGGGCGAGCATCCCTGCGCCGGGCAGCCTGACCTCGCGCGGGTCGGTGACCGTCACCGCGATGACATCGTGCCGCCGCCGGGCGATGCGGAGCACGCGCTCGAAGCCCGACGAGCGGAAATCGCTGACGAGGAACGCGATGCCGCGGCGCGTCGTGACGCGGTTGAGGAAGTCGAGCGCGAGGCTGATGTCGGTGCCGCGGCCCCGCTGAGCCGGCCCCGGCCGCATCGTCGCCCACGCGACGAGCCCGGCGACCAGCGTCGCGCCGAGCGCGATCGCGCCCTCGACGAGCCACGCCTGCCAGCCGACGGGCGTCCCGAGCCGCGCGAGGTACGCCGCCGCCGCGCCGAGGGCGGCGAGCGAGCCGACGCCGCCGAGCACCGGTCGCGGCCGCCAGCCGCCGTTCGAGGAAGCAGGTGACGCGGCAACACGATCGGCCGCGCGCGCCTCGTTGTTCCCGCCGCCTGCGGCGTCCCTGCCATCTGCAGCTTCGAGCTGGCCGAGGAGCTCCCGCACGACGCGGAGCACATGCCTGCGCCCCTTCTTCGGCGGCACGAACCGCTCGATCCGGTCCGTGAACACGATGAGCCCCACGCGGTCGTTGTTCTTGATCGCGCTGAATGCGAGCACCGCACAGAGCTCCACCGCGATCTCGTTCTTCGTCTGCTGCGCGCTGCCGAACTCGCCCGACGAGGAGGCGTCCACCATCAGCATCACGGTGAGCTCGCGCTCCTCCTCGAATATCTTCACGAAGGGCCGCCCCATCCGCGCCGTGACGTTCCAGTCGATCCTCCGCACGTCGTCGCCCGGCTGGTACTCGCGCACTTCCGTGAATTCGACCCCCTGGCCCTTGAACGCGGAATGGTACTCCCCGCTGAGGATCGTGTTCACGATGTGCCGGGTGCGCAGGTCGATGCGCCGGACCTTCTTGAGCACCTCCCGCGGGATCATGGCACCTCGATCGTGTCGAAGACCTTCCGCACGATGTCCTCGGCGGCGATCTCCTCCGCCTCCGCCTCGTACGTCGGGATCACGCGGTGCCTCAGCACGTCGAGCCCGATAGCCTTCACGTCCTCCGGCGTCACGTAGCCGCGGTGCCGCAGGAACGCGTGCGCCTTCGCCGCGAGCGTCAGCCAGATCGTCGCGCGCGGGCTCGCGCCGTACTCGATGAGGTCCACGAGTTCGGTGAGGCCGTGGTCCGCCGGGTACCGCGTGGCGAAGACGACCTCGATGACGTAGTCCTTGATCTTCTCGTCCACGTAGATCCGCCGCACGAGCTGCCGCGCGCGGACGATATCCGCCGGCGAGACGATCTTCTCCACCGTGGGCAGGTCGTCGGAGGTCATCCGCTCGAGGATCTCCCGCTCCTCCACCTTCGACGGATAGCCGACGATCACCTTGAGCATGAACCGATCCACCTGCGCCTCGGGCAGCGGATAGGTCCCCTCCTGCTCGATGGGGTTCTGCGTCGCCAGGACGATGAACGGGTCGTCGAGGTGAAAGGTGTCCTCGCCGATCGTCACCTGGTGCTCCTGCATCGCTTCGAGCATGGCGCTCTGCACCTTCGCCGGGGCGCGGTTGACCTCGTCCGCGAGGACGATATTCGCGAAGATGGGCCCGCGCTTGACCGTGAACGTGCCCTGCCGCTGGTCGTAGATGAGCGTGCCGACAAGGTCGGCGGGCAACAGGTCCGGCGTGAACTGGATGCGCTGGTACTTCGCGTCGATGATGCGCGCGAGGCTCGTGACGGCGAGGGTCTTGGCGAGGCCGGGGACGCCCTCCAAGAGGATGTGCCCGTCGCACAACAGGCCGATGAGCATCCGCTCGACCATCGGCCGCTGGCCGACGATTACCTTCCCGATCTCCGCCGTGACACGCTCGACGAAGGCGCTCTCTTCTTCGATGAGCGCGTGAATCCGGTCGATGTCCAGGTCAGTCGGCATTCATCCCCTCGCTGAGCTGCGCCGCCAGGTGCCTGACGGCCGTTTCGACGCGCTCAAGCTCCGGCGCATCCGGACGCACCGGCGAGAACCGCCGTCGATCGATCTCTTCGAGCAGGTCGAGGAGAGCCTCCCGCTGCTCGTCCGCAAGCGCCACTTCCTGCACCGCTTCGTCCACTTCGGCAGAGTCCATGTGCTCCACCGGGATGCCGAGGTACCCGGCGAGCAGGTGCCGCACCGCCGCTCGCGCCGCGTCGTAGAAGCCCGTGCCGTCGCCCGCGATCCGCGCCCGCCGGAGCGCATCCAGGTAGCCGGCCAGGACCTCATCTCCGAGCGGCGGCTGCTCCGGCTCGGTCCGTCTGCGGCGCCGGGCGTACGTCCACCACACGTACATGCCGGCCAGGCCGGCCCCCGCCGCGAGCAGGATCGGCCCGCCACGGTCCTCCCAGGGCCTGCCGCCCGCGCGCGGCGACGTCACCCGGAGCGGCGGCGGCGAGGCGATGAGGGCCGTGCCCGCCACGCTCGTATCCGCCTCGATCTGCGGGTCCGCCGCGGACTGCACGCGCAGGCACACCGCGCCGACGGATGCGATCCCGACGGCCTTGGGGCGCAGGGCGTATGCGAACTCGCACCGCGCGTGCTGCCCGGCGTCGTCGGCCCATGAGCTCGTCGCGCGACGCCCATCGGCAATGATCAGGTTGGCCGCATGGGCCATCTCCGGCCAGCCGAGACGGTATCGATCCGCCGGGCCGTCCCACGTCGCCGTCACGACGAGGTGCGCCGTCCCATCGAGGGGCACCTCGCGCCGATCGAGCTTCGCGACGAGACGCACGTCCGGCGTGTCCGCTCTCGCGGACTTTGCGGCGAAGAGTGCCGCTGCGGCCAGCACGGCCGTCGCGGCGACCGCGCAACGGCTGACGAACCGTGTCGGAGTGGGCGAGGCGGTGCGGTGGTACGTCATGACGCATCAGGTGGGCGGTTGGCTCGTCCCGGACGATCCTGCGCGGACGCTGTCCGCCTGGAAGGGGACCGACCATTTCTCGGGGGGCAGCTCCATGTAGTCGAGCAGCCATCGCGCCGAGCCGCCGGTGACGAAGTCATCGTTCGGGTACTCGCGGATGAGCCGTTCGTAGCACGCCCGCGCGCGCCGGTAGTCCCTCATTCCTTCCAGAAGATGGCCGGCAAGGACGAGGCCCTTCGGACGGAAGCGGCTCGTGGGATAGTTGTTCACGATCGCGAGGTAGGTGTCAGCGGCCTCTTGGCGCCGACTCATCACGTCCAGGAGCGCGGCGAGCACGAACGTCGCGCTATCCGCCCGCGAGTCGTCGGGAAAACGCGTCAGGAGCATCTTCTCACTCGCGATGCCCTTGTTGACGACCGCCGTGTCGATCCCTGTCGACCGCGCCAGCGACCGCATCGCCGTGTCGCCGTCCTTCAGCAGGTCCTCCGCGCTCGGCGAGCACGCCGCCGCGAGCAGCGAAAGGCCGCCGATCACCACGCAAGCCGTGAGAACGCGTCTCATGCGCCGACCTCTCATACGCATTCGCCTTCAACGCGCTACATGGGCGAACACGGTCGAACGCTTCGCGTTCGCGGGTTTGCCCATAGCGTCGCTTGTATGATGCGTCTGCACAATGGGTCGCAGGGGCGAGGCATGCCTCGCCCCTCCGGCCACGGTGTAGCGTCTTCAACACGAACGCGTATCAGCGTTGCCATGCCCCGGGGTCGCCATCCATCGCGGCGACGGCCACCTGCTTCCCTGGCGGCACGTGTCCCCTTCGCGCGGATGCCCCGTCGGCGTCGGCAGGCACATCGGCCGCGCCGGGGACGCGCCTTGCGCCGCGTCGTGTTCGTCCGCTAGTCGCTCTTGGGCTTGTCCTTCGATGACGACGAGCCGTCGGAGTCCGTCTTCGTTGCCGTGGATGGCGACGAGCCGTCGGAATCCGTCTTCGTGGCCTTGGATGGCGACGAGGCGTCGGAATCCGTCTTCGCCTGTTGCTTGTAGGAATCGCTCCGATGGTCGGTGGCATAGAACCCCGATCCCTTGAATATAAGGCCGCCGCCCGCGGAAATCAGCCGTTTCACCTTGCCCCCGCATTCCTCGCACTCGGTCAGCGGGTCCGCCTTCATGGACTGGAACCGCTCGAAGCGGTGCCCGCAGGCGACGCACTTGTACTCATAGGTCGGCATGGAAGCTCTCTCCTTGTATCGTTCGTTCACCGTGGGGTGATCTGTTGAAGGCCGGCGGTTCGTCAGGGCAAAGACCGTGCCGCCTTCGTGTTCGACGGCGGCTCTGCCATTATGGCAGGTCACGCCGCGCCCGCCGGCGCGATCTCCTCGTGAACGATCGTGCCGCGGGGGGATTTCTCCAGCCGCACGATGTTCTCGCTCAGCGCGTCGAACGTGTCGTCGTGGCTGATGACGATGAGCTGGCGGAAGCCCTGCGCAGCCACCTCGGGGATCACCTTTGCGAGGTTCATCCGCCGCTGCCCGTCGAGGTTCATCGTCGGTTCGTCGAACATGCCGATGCCGGTCGTCGAGCAGTAGCGCATGAGCGCGAGGCGCACCGCGAGCGCCGCGCTCATCTGCTCGCCACCGGAGAGCTGACGGAACGTGCGCATCTGCCGCACGCCGTCCACGAGGTCGGAAAGCTGGATCTCGTACGCGTCGGCCCAGATGAGCTCGCTCGTGTCGGAAGCGATCTGGCGGTGGATGTTGTTCGCATCCTGCGAGATGGCGTCGCGGTAGCGCTCGGCGATGGGCTCCGCCGCCCGATTGAGCGCCGCCCGCATGGCGCGGAACAGCCGCTGCGCCTTCTCGACGACGTCCTTTTCTCGGCGCTGTCGACGGAGCTCCGCGCGCACGCCGTCGAGGCGTTGGCGCTCCGCCGTCCGCTCGCCGACGCGCGCGCGCACCTGACCCAGCTCGGATTCAACGACGGTGCAGCGCCGCTGTTGTTCCCGCACGACTCCCTCCGCCCCCCGGATGCGCGCGGCCAGGTCCTCCCCCGTGGCGCCCGCAAGCTCGCGTCGGCACGCGGCCAGCGCATCCGCAGCGCGCGCGCGTTCCCCTGCGGCGCCATCCCGCGCTGCCCGGAGCCCGGCGAGGTCCTTTGCGCGCGCCGCCGCCTCGACGTACGCCGCCTGCGTCGCCTCGAGCACGCTCCGCTCCTCCGACACGCGCCGGCGCTCGGCCTCGTACGCGTCGAACGCGGCGACGGCCGCGTCCACGCCGTCCCGCTCGCGACGGAGGCCCGCGAGGCGCTCGCGGTCGGCGTTCACCTGCGCCTCGGCCACGGCCAGCCCTGCATGCTCGTCCCGGGCGGTCGCGATCTCGGCCTCGTGGCGCTCCACTGCGGCACTCGTCTCGGCAACGGCCCTCTCCGCCCGCGTACAGGCCGCCCGGCACTCGGCCAGCCTCGCGCGCACGCGCTCACCGACGCGCCGCCGCCAGCCGACCCACGCGTCGCGCCCGGTGCCCAGCCGCGCGACGACGGCCGGCCACCCCTCGTCGCCCTCGATCTCGGTCGGCGCCTCCGGCGCCGGCACGCCCGCGAGTTCCGCGGTCTCGAGCGGCGCCGAGGCCCGCCATGCATCCAGCTCCCGCGCGACGGCGGCCCGACGGTCGGCGAGCCGCTGGCGGAGCGGGCTGATCTCCTCGAGGCCGGCGCGCAACGTCCGCCACCGCTCGTCCGCCGATGCCGCCTCGGCCACCGCCGTCTCCGCCGCCGCGAGCTCGCCGCCGAGGGCGACGAGCCGCTCCTCGATGGGGCCGAGCTGGCCGTCGAACAGGGCGCCGAAATCACCCCGGATGACCGGGCACTCCTCCCGGAGGAACGGGCATGTGCGGCCCGACGCGATCTGCTTGTACCGCCGAAGGATCGCCCGCTTCTCTTCGGTCGCTGCAAGCTCGCGGCGCAGCTCCTGGCGGCGTTCTTCGCGCCGGGCGAGGTCGCGCGCGACCGGCTCCGCGTGCGCCGCCTCCTCCGCGGTGGCTTCGAGGCGGCGGAGGCGTCTCTCATCTGCCGCGGCGTCTCCCGCGGTCCCCTCTGCGCGGTCCACGATCCGTTCCAGCCGCGCGATCCGCTCGGCGATCTGCGCCGCACTCTCCTCGACACGCTCCCACGTGGCGAGCTCCGCCGCCATCGCTTCGTGCCGCGCCGTCGCCTCGTCGTGCGCCGCCCGTGCCGTCGCGAGCGCCGTCGTCGCCCGCTCGATCCGCGCCGCGAGGTCCGCCCGACGGTCGGCGATGCCCTTTGACCGCTCAGCGATGGACGCGTCGAGGGAGGCGATGCGCTCGGCAAGATCGGCCCGGCGCGCCTCGGCCGTTGCCCGGCCCGCCAGCAGCCGCTCGAGCTCGGTCGCACGGCCGGTGAGCGCCTGGTACCGGTCGTAGTCGGACTTGAGCCGCACCACCGCCGCGTCTGCATCCCGCGCGGCGGCGATCTGCCCATCGAGCTCAGCGATCCGCGCGTCCAAGTTCCTCACCTGCAGGTCGAGCTGGCCCTCCTGCCGCCCGAGGGCCTCCACCCGCTCGCGCCGCTCCTTCAGCGCCGCCAGCGTCGCCTCCGCCGCGTCGCGCTCCCGCTCCTGGACCGCGAGGCGCTCTCCCAGCTCCACCGCCCTCGCCCGGTCCGCTTCCAGGAAGGCCACGAGCTCGTCGTAGCCTTCCAGACGCGCCTGGTTCGCCGCCATGTCGAGCTCGAGCTGATGAACCTGCGTCTCCAGGGCGCGCTCGCCCGCGCTTGCCTTCACGTACGCGTTCCGGTACGCGTCGAGCTTGAAGATGGGGTCGAACAGGGCGCGACGGTTCGTGTCGGCCTGGAGGAACGGCGCGGTGAACTGCCCCTGCTCGACGCTCAGCACCTGCGTGAAGAGGTCCTCCATCTTCCAGTCGCGCTCGACGCCGAGGAGCACGCGCAACTGGTCGATGACGTCGGCGCTGCCGTGGAGATCGAGCGGCATGTCGATCTCCAGGTCACGGACTTCCCAGCGGCTCCGCCTGCCGATGCTCCGGCGCACCTCGTAGAACCGTTCGTCGTTCGCCTCGAAGCGCACGCGGATCTCGCCCATCGTCTGCCCGCGGCGAAGGAGGTACTCCGAGGGAGAGCGGGAGGGCGACCAGTTGAAGAGCGCGTAGCCGATCGCCTCGAGGATGGTGCTCTTGCCCGCGCCGTTGAGGCCCGCCACGAACGTGACGCCCTCGGCGAAGGGGATGGTCGCCTCGGCGTAAGACTTGACGTTCGTGAGCCGGACACTCGACACGCGCATCGCTCAACCCTCCGCCATGCAGGAGGGCAGACCACCCGCGGCGTCGGCCGCAACCCCTCCCGCGAGCGCGCGGGCGAACTCGGCCATGCTGCTGCCGTCGGCACCTTCCTGCGCGAGCTCCTTGAGGTGGAGGATGGCGTCCACGGCACGGTCGCCGAGGGCGGCGAGCTCCGCATCCTGCGCGACGAGCTCCGCCAGGACGAGCCGCTCGATCGTCTCCCGTCGTTCCTTCCACACGTCGCCGGAGAGCGACCAGGGTCGCTGGTTGACCTGGTTCTTCGACTCGATGAAAAGCCACCCGTCGCGCTCGTAGAGCCGCTCGCACGCGGCGCCCAGGTCGAGATCGGTGGCGCGGAACGGTGCATCCCCGTGAACCGCCAAGTGCAGGAGCGCCGCCGGCGCGGGCACGCGTCCCGCCGTGTCGGCGATGATGCGGTCCATCGCCTCCTGCGGCGTGGCGGCACCCGAGATGTCCACGTCCGCACGACAGGCGGGGCGCGGTGAGCTCGCCTCGTGCGTCGCCCTCACGTCGCCCTCGATGGTCACGATGTAGCGGCCCTTCGGCTGACCGATCTCGCCGAGATCCCAATGCTCGGGGGCGCCGGGGTTAAACGCCCAGCCGTCGTGCTCGTAGCGATGGTGGATGTGCCCGAGGGCGAGGTACGAGACGCGGTCCTGCAGCACGGCGACGTCCTCGCGGCGCAGGCGGCCGATCTCCGGCCCTTCGCCGATGCCGGCGTGAAGCAGCGCGACGCGCGGTCGTCCGTCGGCGTCGAGCCCATCGGCGACCTGCTCGAGCCAGCGCGGGGCGAGCGCGCCGAGGTACCCGAGCCCGCAGAACTCCACGTCGCCGATGCGGTAGCGGGCGCCGGACCGCGTCGCCGGGTCCCACGGCAGGAGCGTAAGCCTGCCTTCCTGCTGTGCGGGACGGAGGAGGACGAGCCATCCGCGCTGGTTGAGGAACTCCATCCAGGAGATGCCCTCGGCGCGGAAGGCCTTGTCGTGGTTGCCCTCGACGGCGATGGCCGGGATGCCCGCGTCGCGCAGGCGACCGAGAGCGTCCATCGCCGCCAGCAGCGTCCGCGCATTCAGCTCGCGCTTGTTGAACAGATCGCCCGCGATCAGCACCGCGTCGGCCGGCAGGTCGAGCGCCCGGTCAATCGCCTCGCGGAACGCCCGGGTGAAGTCGGCGAACCGCTCATCGAGACCGAACTGCTGGTAGCCGAGGTGTAGGTCGGCAACGTGTACCAGTCTCACGGCGTCTCCCCGCGCCATCCGCCTGAACGCGTGCCGCGAGTACCTGCGTGACGCCGCGCCACGTGATGCAGGCGCGGACCGGCGCCGCGGCGCCGGTCCGCGCGATCTGTCCCCGCTACGCTTTCGGCGTCTTCGGCGTCTTCGAAGTTTTCGGCGTGCGTGCCCGCTGGGCCGGCAGCGGCGGCGGCGCAGCGGCCATGCCCATTCGAGCCGCACCCACCTCCGCCCGGCCCTGCCGCTTCTGCCAGACGAGCACGAGCGCGCTCGCGACCCAGACCGAGGAGTACGTGCCGACGAAGATGCCGATGAACAGCGCGAGCGCGAAGTCGCGCAGGACCTGGCCGCCCAGGAGCAGGAGCGACACCACCACGAACAACGTCGTCCCCGACGTGATCGTCGTGCGGGAGAGCGTCTCGTTGATGCTCCGGTCGAGCACCTCCTCGTAGCCCAGCCGCCGGTACGTGCGCAGGCCCTCGCGAACGCGGTCGAACACGATGATCGTGTCGTTGAGCGAGTAGCCGATGATCGTGAGGAGCGCCGCGACGATCGCGAGCGTCATCTCGTGCCGGATGAGGCTGAAGATGCCGAGCGTGAAGAGCACGTCGTGGAACAACGCCATGGTCGAGGTCACGGCGTAGACCGGTTCGAACCGGACGCCCAGGTAGATGAGCATCGCGATGATCGAGAACCCGAGCGCGTAGATGGCCGACGTCCGCAGCTCGCTGCCCACCTTCGGGCCGACCGACTCTGCGTTCAGCACCCAGTTGCCATGCGTGCTCGCGGGGAAACGGTTCGCGAGCTCCACGCGCAGGGCGCTGTCGACGGCCGCCGCCGAGATGTTGGGGAACTGCTTCACGGTGATCAGGACGTCCGTCGCCTGGTCCACCGTCTTGATCTCGCTCGAGCCCAGGTCGAGCCTGCGACCGTTGACGTTCACCGAGGAGAGCGCGCCGCGTATCTGTGCGATCTGCACCGGCGGATCGAGCCGGATCTCCAGCCGCGTGCCGCCGGCAAAGTCGATGCCCCAGTTGAACCCGCGGAAGATCATCAGCAGGATGCTGAACGCCACCGCGCCGCCCGAGATGAAGAACCATGCCCGTCGCCAGGACATGAATGGGAACTTCGTGCCGTAGATGAGCGACCTGCCGATGGAAAGCTCGCGCACCGAACGCCGCACCAGCAACACGTCGTAGATGAGGCGAGTGACGAACAAGGCCACGAACACGCTCGTGAACAGACCGATGCCGAGAATGAGCGCGAACCCCTTGATGGGCCCCGTGCCGAACTGGTACAGCACCGCGGCGGTGATGAACGTCGTGATGTTCGAGTCCCAGATGGCGCTCGCCGCCCGCTCGTACCCGGCCTCGACGGCAGCGCGCACGGTCTTGCCCGCTCGTATCTCCTCGCGTATGCGCTCGAAGATCAGCACGTTCGAGTCGACCGCCATGCCGATCGTGAGCACGAGGCCGGCGACGCCGGGCAGGGTGAGCGTGCCGTGCAGCGAGGCGAGGATCGCCATGAGGAGCGTCATGTTGATCATCAGGCCGACGACGGAGATGACGCCGGCGACCCGGTAGTAGGCGATCATGAACAACACGACGAGCCCGCCGCCGATGATGAAGGCGATCTGGCTCGAATGGATCGAGTCGGCGCCGAGCGACGGCCCGACGTAGCGCTGCTCCTGCACCTGCACCTCGGCCGGCAACGCGCCGGACCGAATGGCGATGGCGAGCGTGCGCGCCTCCTCCCGATCCTCCATGCCGGTGATCACGGAGCGGCCGTTCGTGATGTGCGCCTGGATCACCGGCGCCGAGTAGACCACGTTGTCGAGCACGATCGCCAGCCGCTCGCCCCGGTTGCGCCGCGTCACGTCGGAGAACAAGCGCACCGAGTCGGCCTTGACGGTGAAGTCGATCACCGGGCGGCCCGCCTGCTCGAGCTCGTACGCCGATCCCTGCCCGACGCGGGCATCCTCGACGCTGGCGCCGGTCATCTCGGCGTTCACGTTCACGTAGTAGAGCGGGTACGTCGGTCGTCCGCTGACATCTTCGGCCTTGCCGAAGACGAACTCGCCCATCGTCGGGATGAGCTCCGGCGCCTTCCGATGGATGATATCGAGGATGGCCTCCACCTTCGGGCGGCTGTCGGGCGAGACGTAGAGGTCGTTGCCGGGCCCGGACTCAAGGAGCTGACTCAGCGACGTGATGCCGGCGAGCGAGGCCTCGCCTGCCTCGCCCGATGGTGCCCGCGTCCGCGCCGCAGCGGCGGCCTGCGCTTGCGGCGTCGGCTCGAACAGGGCCGAGTCCGGCCCCCGTCGCTGCTGGACCGTATCGATCGGGGCGACGGGCGCGGGCTTCGTCGTGTCCACCCCGGCGGCGCCGAGCACCCGCGGCAGGTCCGTGTCGATGCGCCGGAGCACCTCGTCGCGCTCGGCGACGGGGCGCACGAGCTTGAATTGCAGGAGCGCCGTCCGCCCGACGAGGCGCATCGCCGCCTCGATGTTCTCGAGGCCAGGCAGCTCAACCACCAGGCGCCGGTCGCCCGTCTTCTGCACGTTCGCTTCGGAGACGCCGTACTGGTTGACGCGCTGCTCGATCACCCGGCGCGCGCCTTCCACCGCATCGGCGAGCTCCGCGCTCTGCATCGTCTGCCGCGGGTCCACCTCGAGCACGAGGAACACACCGCCCTGCAGGTCCAGGCCGCGCTTGATGGACTCCCGCTGGAGTCGCTCGAACTTCGTATTGTCGGAAAGCTGCAGAGCCTGGCGCTCGGCCCGGTTCATCGGCCAGTACTGCAAGGTCGGAACCAGCCTGTAGACCGCCCATCCCACCAGGATGAGCAAGAACAGGATCTTGATTTGCAGCGCACGGGACATGCGTGGGGACTCCTTATGGTCTGGTGTTCAGGCGCGCGTCCATCCGCGCCTGGTCCATCATCCTGCGCATATCGGCCACTGCCTGCCGCAGGCCGACGTAGATCGCGCGAGCGATGATGGAATGGCCGATATTCAGCTCGACGACCTCGGGGATCTCGGCGACCGCCGCGACGTTCTGGTAGGTCAGGCCGTGTCCGGCATGCACCTCCAGCCCGAGCTCCGCGCCAAGCCGCGCCATCGCCCGCAATCGCTCGAGCTGGCTGGCGCGCTCCGCGCCGCGTGCATTCGCGTACTCGCCGGTGTGGAGCTCGATGGCGTCGGCGCCGAGCGTCGGCGCGATGCGAACCTGCGGTTCCGCCGGGTCGATGAAGAGCGAGACGCGGATTCCCTCGCCGTGAAGCCGTTCGATCGCGCCGGCGACGCGCTCGCGGTTGCCCGCCACGTCGAGCCCGCCTTCGGTGGTCACCTCCTGCCGTCGCTCCGGCACGAGGCAGGCCACCTCCGGCCGAATCCGGCAGGTGATGGCGAGCATCTCGTCGGTGACGCCCATCTCCTGATTGAGCGGCAACTGGCTCAGGCGGCGCATGAGCTCCAGATCGCGATCCTGGATGTGGCGGCGGTCCTCACGAAGGTGAATGGTGATCTGATCGGCGCCGCCAAGCTCCGCGAGGATGGCCGCCTGCACCGGGTCCGGCTCCGTCGTGCGACGCGCCTGGCGAACCGTGGCGACGTGGTCGAGGTTGACCCCGAGGCGGATTGGAGGAACGCGCATCACAACCCTCGCGACGAAGTGAGCCGAGCGCCAAGATAGTACAAGGTAACGCCCGCAGAGAACGAAATCAAACGGTTGGCCGCCGCCGGACGCATGGGCCTTCGGACGCCGCGTGCGTCCCCGATGTGACGGGACCGATCGCGCGTCGGTTCCTCTGCTCGGTGCACGCGCGCCCCCACCGGCGACTCTACCCCTCTGCCGAGGCGTGCTCCCGCTCCTCGATCTGGGCGAGGCGGCGACGCGCCTTCCGCTTCCACACCGACGCCGAGACGAAGATGCTCGCCTCGAACAGGACGACGAGCGGGACCGCCATGGCGATCTGGCTAAAAGGGTCCGGCGACGGCGTCAGCACGGCGGCGACGATGAAGACCAGGACGTAGGCGTGGCGGCGGTAGCGACGGAGGAACGCCGGCGTGACGAGCCCCGCCACGGAGAGGATGTAGATGACGACCGGGAGCTCGAAGACGACGCCGAAGGCCGTCATGAACCCGAGGAGGAAGCCGATGTACTCGCGGATGTTCCACGCGTTCTCGACGCCTTGGTAGCCCGCGCTCACGAGGAACCGCAGGAGGTACGGCATCATTGCGTACGAGAGCGCCGCGCCGAGGGCGAACAGCGCCATCGTGCTGACGAGGACCCAGACGATCGCCCGCCGTTCGCGCCGGTAGAGGCCCGGCGAGACGAACCCCCAGAGCTGGAACACGACTACCGGCAGCGCCACCACGATCCCCGCGACGAATGCGATGTACAGCCGGACGATCACCATGCTGAGCGGCGTGAGGTTGATGAGCCGGACGCGTTCGCCGAGCGAGTGCGCCGGGAACATCAGGAGGGCGAGAAGACGGTCGGAGAAGACGAGCGAGGCGGTGCCGCCGACGAGGACGGCGAGGATGGACTTGATGATGCGCCAGCGGAGCTCTTCGAGGTGATCCCAGAACGACATCACCCGCTCGCCGCCGCGACTCTCGGGCGCTTCACTCATGCCGGAACCCTACTCCCCGTCTCGCGCGCAGCGGAAGCCGATGATGTCGCTGCCATAGTCCGGGTCGAACCCGGCGCGGGTGGTCGTGCGCGCGTAGGAGATCGGATCGAACCACGATCCGCCGCGGATGACCCGCTGGCCAAACAGGCTGTCGGTCATGACGGTCGCCGGCCCGAGGGCGGCTTGCCGCTGCCAGGCAGCGGGCAGGTACCAGTCGTACACCCACTCCCACACGTTGCCCGCCATGTCCTCGGCGCCCCGGCAGGAGCGGCCGTGAGGGAAGCTTCCCGCCGCGGCCGGGCCGAGGTCGTAGCCATCCTCCGCGCCTGCGATGTTGGCGACCGGTGCGCCGTCGGCGCGGGCGCTGTCGCCCCAGGGGTATGCGAAGTTCGAGCTGCAGCGCGCGGCGACCTCCCACTCGACTTCCGTCGGCAGGCGGCAACCGCGCCACCGCGCGTACGCCACGGCGTCGCTCCAGCTCACCCAGGTGACGGGCAGGTCGGCGTCCTGTTCGTTGAAGGGGAACCGACCCTCCTTGCCGAGGATCGTGCTATCCGGCAGCCACGTCTTCGGCGCCGGATAGCCGGTCGCGCGGATGAACGCGAGGTACATCCGGTTCGTCACCTCGTACTTGTCGATGTAGAAGGGCCTCGCCTGCACCAGATGCGACGGCCGCTCGTTCTCCGGCCCGTCGTCGCGGCCGACGCGGTACGTGCCGCCGGGGACGTACACCATCGGCGGCTGCGCCGGCAGCCTCGTCTCCGGCGGCTTCGGCGCGCACGAGGCGAGAAGCAGCGCGCCGGCGATCAAGCCGGGCCGGACCAGGCGCCCGCGGGCCAGGTACCGCGTCATCATGCCTCGACCGCCTCCAGCACGCCGCTCCGCGCCGAGCGGTACGCCGCCTCGATGACGGCGATGTTGGCGAGCCCGTCCTCGCCCGTCACGATCGGCGTCGCCCTGCCGGCGAGGCAGTCGGCGAAGTGCTCCACCTGGAGTTGGTAGTAGTTCTCGAACGGCACCGTCTCGCTCCGAACGCCGTTCGCGTCGGACATGCGGAGGAGTGTGGTGGAGGAATCCTCGAACGATGGGCCGACGTAGGCGGTGGCCTCGGTCCCGTTGATCTCCAGCGTCTGCATCCCGCCCTTCGCGCGGAAGCTGTGGCCGATGACGGCGTGCGCGCCCGATCGTGCCCGCATGAGCACGCTCACCGTATCCTCTACGCGCCACGTGCTCGCGCGGTTCGCGGTGAGCGCCATCACGCGGTCCATCGGGCCGACGAGGTAGGTCACGAGGTCGATCGTGTGCGCGCCGACGTCCATGAGCGGGCCGCCGCCGCCCTGCTCGGGGATGACGCGCCAGGCGGCATCGTCGTACGGCATCCACTTGAAGATGGTCGCGCGTGCCTCGACGATCGCTCCGAAGCGGCCCTCGGCGATCTCGCGACGAAGGCGCTGGTGGATCGAGCCGAACCGCATGAGGAAGCTCACCTGGAGGTGCACGCCGTGCGAGCGGCACGCGTCGATCATCCGGCGGCACTCGGCGCTCGACATCGCCATCGGCTTGTCGCACATGACGTGCTTGCCCGCCTCCGCCGCGGCGATCACCTGCTCCTCGTGGAGGTACACCGGCGTCGCGACGTGAACCGCGTCCACCTCCGGATCGGCGAGGAGCGCCCGCCAGTCGCTGTACGCGTGGCGCGCGCCGAACTCGTGGGCGAGGGCCTCCGCGCGGGCCTGATCCCGCACCATGAGGGCGACGAGCTCCGCGTCCCGCGCCTGCCGGATCGCAGGTATCGTCCTTCGCCGCGCAACGCCGCCTGCGCCGATGATGCCCCAGCGTACCGCCATATCGCCGTGTTCTCCGTCGTCGTGGGCTCTCCGGCCGCCGTGGCCAATTGCCAGATGAATGTAGATTTCGCCCCGGACGATCACAAGGCGTTCGGCGGCCTGTCGGACGCTCCCATTCGATCGCGCGGGCGCAGGAGGGCAGATGCCGGGGAGGAGAGCTACTTGTCCCGGCGGAGCAACTCCGCAATCTCGGCGAGCCGCAGTTCCAGCTCGAGTAGCTTCTCCCGCGTCTTCAGCTCGGCCTGCTCGATGCGCTGCACGATGAGGAACACCGCAGCCATCACCAGGAAGACGAGCCCGTACGCCACGGTGTACACCGAGCGGACAGCATCCGGGGTGCGCCCGGTCGCAAGCATGAAGATCGTCACCATTGCCACGATGAATACCCACGCCAGCCCGACCACTCGGCGCGGAAGCTTCAGCCGGTCTATGCTGCCCCGCCGCAGTACGTCCGCGATCATGGCGGCCGATGCGAGAGCGAACAGCACGCCGACGCCAAGGCCAACGAGCGCGAGCGGCGGCGCGCTCTCCCAGCGGTGAACGGCGAGCCAGCCGCACAACCCCGCCGTGCCGAGCATTACAGCCTCGACGACCGCGAAGACGACCTTCCCTGGGGCACTGAGCTTCCGTTCCATCGTCTCCCGTATCTCCCGTTCGTGACGTTCACCTTTTTCGGATTGTGGCGCGTCAACCGTCGTTTCGGTGCTCGGCGCCAGAAATGCGAGGAACATGTCGCGTATCCTGAGTTCCGTTCGCTCGATCCGCCGGTTGATGAGAAGCATGCCCAGGCCGATGAGGAGGACGAAGATTCGGAGGAACCAGCGTACCGGCCGCACGGCTTCGCCCGACATATGACTTTCCAGATACGCCCAGACAGCCGCAACCACGGACGAGACGAGAACGATCCCCGCGATGCGGATAACCTTCTGTCTAGCACTGAGCTTCCGATCGAACATCTCCCGGACCTCCCGTTCGTATCTCTCTCGGAATGCAGACTGCGGCGGTTCCGCGCGCAGCAGGCGTTCGCGCAACTCCCGACTATCCATTGTCGCCCTCCTCCACGATCGAGCGCAGGGCGCGTTTCGCGTGGTACAGCCGTGACTTCACCGTCCCGGGCGGGATATCGAGCACCGCGGCGATCTCCTCGACACTGAAGCCTTCGAGGAAGTGAAGCGTGAGCGCTTCGCGGTGAACCAGCGGCAGCCGCTTCAGCCCGCGATGCACGCGCTCGGCGTCCTCGAACGCGGCGTCGCCGGCATTGTCGTCCGCCGGGGCGACGTCCGCCGCGGCATCCCGCACGTCCTGCTCCGCGTACGCCTTCCGCAGGTGGCTCATCGCCGTGAACCGGGCGATCCGGTAGAGCCACGGCGAGAGGCTCCGCCCGTTCTCCAGTCCGCGGATGCCCCGGAACGCCTTCATCCACGTCTGCTGGAGGATGTCCCACGCGTCCTCCTCGTCCTTGACGAGGCCGCGGACGAAGTAGAACAGCCGGTCCTCCCAATGGTGGACGACTTCGCCGAACGCCGCCGGGTCGCTCCGACGGCAGCGGAGAGCCAAGAGTTCGGCGTAGATCGCTTCCTGTTCCGGCGTCACTCGGGTACCCCGCGGCTTCCTGACGTGTCTTCCGCCACCTCTACAGTCGCACGAGCCTCGGCTTCGGTTCACCAGGCACGGGGCTTGCCACGTGCACGCGCCGTATCATCTTATGAACGCACGATGGTACGTTCACACGAGCGCGCGCGGACACCAGAAGGAGGACCACATGGAGAAGATCGAGCAGGCGCCAAACCTTCCGAAGCCGGTGGCAGCCTATTCCCTCGCCGTGAAGGCGAACGGCCTCCTCTTCGTCTCCGGCCAGGGACCGTGGGACCAGAAGGCCGGCCGGTTCGCGATCGACGCGCCCGCCGAGGTGCAGACGCGCCTCGTCATCGAGTGCCTGAAGACCGTCCTGGCGGCCGCTGGGTCGTCTCTCGACAAAGTGGTCCGCGTCGGCGTCTTCATGAAGGACGTGACGCAGTTCTCGGCGATGAACGGCGTCTACGCGGAGTACTTCGGCGGAATCAGGCCGGCGCGCACCACTGTCCAGGCGGCGCCGCCCCTCGGCATCAGCGTCGAGATGGACTGCATCGCGGAGATCTGACGCGCGCCCGACTCGGTACCGTCCCACCACATCTGACGTTCGGGGCGAACCCGCGAACGCAGGCCGTTCGACCGTGTTCGCCCCGAAGGCTCACGGCCCGTACCGAAGCGACGTCCCGATGAAGAAGCCGTCTTCCGGGTCGAGCCGCCGGACCTCCCGCGCGCCGTCGTAGAGACGGAACCTCCGGTAGAACATCATCCCGCCGCGAAGCTCCCACTTCACGAACGGAGCGATCCTGTACCGTGCGATCGGCCCCGCGAAGCCGTTCGTCTGCCGCACAATGTCCGGCTCGCCCGGCGCATGTCGGCCGAGCCGGTAGTACGCCCCATCCACCATCTCCCCGACGCCCAGATCGAGACGGCCCATGACCCCGTACATGGCCTCCAGATCGAGCGGGATGATGCCCGCCACCCGAATCCGGCCGGGGATATCGACGTGGACGAGCGGCACGAGCGAGTTGCGGCCGAAGTCGGACGAGTAGTAGAGCCCCACGCCGAGGAACCGCGTCGCAGTGGCGCGCAGCGCCGGCAGGACGTGGTCGAGAAGGATGACTCCCTGGAGCGCTCCGTGATCGAGGCCGATCCGGTGGAGGTCCGACTGGAGGCCCGGCTGCGCGAAGCCGATGAGCCGCCATGCCGGAGCGAACCGATCTACGAGGACGACCTCCGGCTGGACACGGTACAACCGCCGCGGGTGAGTCGGCTCCTGGGCGGCATCCCAGCCGGTGAGCCCGAGGAACAGCGGATGGAACGATGCGCCGGCGAGGAGGATGAGGTCGTCGCCGCGGCGGATGATGGGAAGCACCGCCCGGAGGTGCACGACCGAGGCCGAGACTCGCACGCCCTCCGCGAAGGTGCCCGGGGCGGGTTTATCCACCTCGGCGGCGGGGAGGTACTCGTAGCCGGCCGATAGCTGCGCGGCGGCATCGCCCGGCCGCGCGACAAGCGCGGCGAGCACGAGGAGTAGCCACTTCATGGGAGCCCCGATCCACGCGAGGGGACAGACTGCCGGCGGGAAGCTGAACGGCCGGTCGGACGCTCCCAAGGTACGCCGCGCGTCCGGAAGTCGCCAGCCCGCGGGACGCAGCCTTCGCGGAGCGACGTTACGGCGAGCGTCTCTCCGGGCCCAGAGACGCCGACTCCTTCTTCAGGTACTGCTCCGTCCGGTGGCGGACGATGTCGCCGTCGATCATGTAGATCACGTCCTCGGCGATGTTCGTGGCGTGGTCGGCGATGCGCTCCAGGTGGCGGGAGATGCTGAGCATGTGGATGAGGCTGTCGATCTGGTCGGGGTGCTGGCGGATGCCATCCTCCACCTGGACGTACATCTTCCGGTTGATCTCGTCCACTTCGTCGTCGGCGGCGCATACCTGCCACGCGATCTCGGCGTTCATGGTCACGAGGGCGTCGAGGCTGCGGCGGAGCATGGCTCGGGCCTTGCGCGCCATGCCGGGGAAGTCGAAGGGAGTGGGCACCTCGGGCTGCGCGTTGAGGAACACCGCCCGCTCGGCGATGTTCACCGCCAGGTCGCCGATCCGCTCGAGATCGGTGTTGATCTTGAGCACGGCGACGATGAACCGCAGATCGATGGCGACCGGCTGGTGGAGCGCGAGGATCTTCAGGCACTCCTCCTCCACGTCCACCTCTGTCCGATCGATGTCCGGGTCGGCGCCGATGACGCCCTGCGCGAGCTCGGTGTCTCGCTCCGCCACCGAACGCACGGCCCGCTCGACGTCCTCCTCCACGAAGGCGCTCAGGGAGAGGATCATCTTCTTGAGCCGTTCGATCTCCCGCTCCATGTGCCTGGCCACGTCGTGCTCCTCTTACCCGAACCGGCCGGTGATGTAGTCCTCGGTCCGCTTCTCCCGCGGCGTCGTGAAGATCTGCTGCGTGGGGCCGATCTCCACGAGGTACCCCTCGTAGAAGAATGCCGTGAAGTCGGACACGCGCGCCGCCTGCTGCATGTTGTGCGTTACGATGACGATCGTGTAGTCCTCCCGCAACTCGCCGATGAGGTCCTCGATGCGCGCAGTCGAGCGCGGATCGAGGGCGGACGCGGGCTCGTCCATGAGGAGGATGTCCGGGTCGATGGCCAGCGCGCGGGCGATGCAGAGGCGCTGCTGCTGGCCGCCGGAGAGGTCGAGCGCGCTCTCCCCGAGGCGGTCCTTCACCTCCTCCCACAAACCGGCGCGACGCAGGCTCCGCTCGACCACCGCGTCGAGCTCGCCGCGATGCCGCACGCCGTGGATGCGCGGGCCGTAGGCGACGTTGTCGTAGATCGACTTCGGGAACGGGTTCGACTTCTGAAACACCATGCCGACGCGCTTCCGCAGCGCGACGACGTCCACGCCGTCGCGGTAGATGTCCTGCCCGTCGATCAGCACGGTGCCCTCCACGCGCGCGCCGCCGATGATGTCGTTCATGCGGTTGAGCGTGCGGAGGTACGTCGATTTCCCGCAGCCCGATGGGCCGATGAGCGCCGTCACCCGCCGCGCGAGGATGTCCATCGAGACGTCGAAGAGCGCCTGGACGCGGCCGTAGTAGAAGTCGAGGTGCTCGACGTGCACCTTGACGTCGTCCCGCGCAATCCCCGGCGCCATCCGCTCGGTCTCCGTCTCCACCGCTTCTACCATCGGTACCGTTTCCTGAACCTGCTTCGCAAGAGGATCGCGACCGTGTTGACCCCGAGCACGAGCGCGATCAGCACGAGCGCCGTACCATACTGCAACGGGCGGACCTTGTCCACGTCGGGCTGCTGCGTCGCGAGGACGTAGAGGTGGTACGGCAGCGCCATCACCTGGTCGAAGATGGAGTGCGGCAGCTTCGGCAGGTAGAACGCCGCGACGGTGAGGAGGATCGGCGCGGTTTCGCCGGCGGCGCGGCCGATGCCGAGGATCGAGCCGGTGAGCATTCCCGGCGTCGCGTACGGCAGGACGTTCCGCGCGATCGTCTGCCACTTCGTCGCGCCGAGCGCCAGGCTTCCCTCGCGCAGGTCCTGCGGGATCGCTCGCAGCGCCTCTTCGCTCGCCACGATGATCGTCGGGAGGATCATGCACGCCAGCGTAAGGCTGCCGGAGAGGATCGACGTGCCGAAGTTGAGGAAGATGACGAAGAGCCCGAGGCCGAAGAGGCCGAACACCACCGACGGAACGCCCGCCAGCGTCACGATCGCCAGGCGCACCGTCCGGGTGAACCTGCCCTGCCGCGCGTACTCCGAGAGATACACCGCGCTGGCGATGCCGAGCGGCAGCGCGACCGAGATCGCGCCCGCGACGAGGCACAGCGTGCCGATGATGACGGGGAAGATGCCGCCCGCGGTGCCGCCCTCGCGCGGGTACCCGCTGAGGAAGCCCCATGATATTGCCGGGACGCCGTGCCAGACGACGTCGAGGATGATCCAGGCCACCGCCGCCACGATGAGGTACGTGACGGCTCGAATGAGCCACCGGCCGACCTCTTCCCGAATCCTCACGTTCATCACCCTGCCCGGTACTGCCTGAGGACCCGCCGCGCGACGAGGTTGATCCCGAACGTCATGAGTAGCAGCACGATCCCGACCCAGAAGAGCGCCCGGTAGTGATCGCTGCCGAAGGCGACCTCGCCCATCTCCGCGGCGACCGTGGCGGTCATCGTCCGCACCGACTGAAACGGCGAGAGGGTGATCACGGCGGCGTTGCCGGTCACCATCATCACCGCCATCGTCTCGCCGATGACGCGCCCCATGCCGAGCATGATCGACGCGATGATCCCCGGCAGCGCGGCGGGAACGACCACCTTCCACGTCGTCTGGAGCATCCCCGCCCCGAGGGCGAGCGACGCCTGCCGGTACGAGCCGGGCACGCTGCGGATCGCGTCCTCGGAGATGGTCATGATCGTCGGGATCGCCATGAGCGCCAACAGGAGCGCGCCGGTGAGCGCCGTGAGCCCCGAGGGAAGGCCGAAGAGCGCCTTCACCCGCGGAGCCAGCACCACCAGCCCGAAGAAGCCGATCACCACCGACGGGATGCCGGCGAGGAGCTCGATGAACGGCTTCAGGATCTCCCGCTCGGCCGCCGTGGCGATCTCCGCAAGGTACGCAGCGCCGAGGACGCCGAACGGCACCGCGATCACCGTCGCCAAGGTCGTCACGAGGAGCGAGCCCGTGACGAGCGGGTAGATGCCGTACGTCGATCTCTGGAACGACACGGGCATCCACCGCGCGCCAAGGAGTTCCTGAAGCCCCGGATGCAGCGCGAACGGGCCCGCCTCCCGGAAGAGGAAGAGGAAGATGAGCGCGACGACGATGACGCTCGTCGACGCGGCGCTCATGAAGAGGAGGCGGATGACCTTCTCCTGGCGGGCGCCGCGATGCGCCGGGATGCTCAAGGGGAGCGCGGCCTCACTGGAGAGGGACATACCCCGTCTCCCGCACGATTCGCTGCCCTTCCGAGCCGGTCGCGAAATCGACGAACTGCTTCACTGCGCCCGTCGGCTGGCCGTTCGTGTACACGTACAGCGGCCGCGCAATGGGGTACTCGCCCGAGCGCACCGTCGCCTCCGACGGCGTCACCGCCGGCGCGCTCTCGTTCGCCTTCACCTCGAGCGGCTTCACCCGGCCGCCGGCCTCCACCGCGTACCCGAGGCCGACGTACCCGATCGCCCACCGGTCGTCTTCCACCGACTGGACAATGGTCGCCGTCGCCGGCATGAGCCGCACCTTCGGCGAGTAATCCTGCCTGCCGAGGACGTGGTCCTGGAAGAAGACGTACGTCCCCGAGCTACTCTCCCGCGAAAGAACCGTGATCGGCTCGTCCGGCCCGCCGACCTGGCGCCAGTTCGTCGTCTGGCCGACGTAGATCTTCCTGATCTGCTCGATCGTCAGCCCGTTCACCGGGTTCTGCGGGTTCACGATGACGGCGATGCCATCCCGCGCCACGGTCGTCTCGACGGGGTGGACGGCCTTCTCCGCCGCGAACTTCATCTCGTCGTCCTTGATCTCGCGCGAGGCGGCGGCGATGTCGGTCGTCCCGTTGATGAGGGCGGCGATGCCGGTGCCCGAGCCGCCGCCCGTCGTCGAGACCTCGATGCCGGGGTTCACCTTCATGAACGCCTCGGCCCAGGCGCTCACGAGCTGAATCATCGTGTCCGAGCCCTTGACCGTGATGTACCGCCCCTGCCCTCCGGCATCTTCCGACCTACGCGAGCAGCCGGCCGCGGCGAGGCACGCCGCCGCGAACACTGCAGCCATGCCGACCCACTTCATGGCGACCTCCCTGTATCGGTCTCGTCTCTCTCGAGGATCATCGGATCGTCACCCGGAAGGTACGGCGCGATTGTTAAGCCTCTGTGAGGGCGACGCACAAGGATGTTGGAAGGAGGCGAACGTCCAGCACCAAGATGTAGGGAGGACCGTACGCAGACAGGGGCGCAACGCTGCTGCGCCCCTGTCCAACGCGCATTCCATCGCCCGCGTCACCCTGCCTTCGCCTTGCGCACCATCTCCTCGACGTCCACGACCGTGTTGCTCCCCGAGGCGACGATGGCGGCGAACATCGTCGCCGCGCTCTTGATGTTGTCGGCGAGGACGGTGTCCGGCTTCGGCCCCCCGTCGAGCCACGTGAGGAACTCGTCGATCTGCCACTGGTGGCCGGTGTGCTTTGGCGCGAGCAGCGGCACCTCGGTCATCTGGTTGCCCCCTGCGCCTGCGCGCTCCCAGATGCGGACGACGAGGTCGCTATCGATGGTGACGGCGCCGAGCTCGCATTCGGCGCGGTAGTACTCGCGGTGCCAGGAGTTGCGCACGCCCGCCTCGTTGCAGTTGCCCTCGTACGACGCGCGCACGCCGTTCGTCATCGCCAGCGCGAGGAGCGCGTTCGACTCTCCCTTGAAGCTCGACCACGCGGGGTTCCACTCCCACCCGGAGATGCGCGCGCAGTCGGCGCCGGAGAGGTTGCGGAGCATGTCGAGGTGGTGGACGCCGCCCTCGACGAGGAGGCTGTGGGGGATCTCGTGGCGGAAGGCGCCCCATGCCGCGTACTTCCGGTAGTCGTCGGCGAAGCGGCCCATGAGGTAGTTGGTGCGGCCGAGCCGTCCGCTGCGGAGCACGTCGCGCACGGTCAACATCGTGGCGTTGTAGCGGTAATTCTGGATGACCTCCATCTTCACCCCGGCGTCCGCGACGGCGCGGTAGATCCTGCCGCAGGCCTCCCACGTATCGGCGATGGGCTTCTCGCTCAGGATGTCCATCTTCCGCTCGGCGGCCAGCATCACCGCCTCCTCGTGCACCCACGGCGGCGTCACGATCGTGCAGAAGTCCGCCTCGACGGCGGCGAAGGCGTCCTTCGCGCTCGTGAAGCGCGCCGACTTCGGCAGCCCCAGGAAGTCGCCCGAGGCATCGAGCACGTCCTCCTTGATGTCGACGAGGCCGACGACCGTCATGCGGTCGCGAAACGCCGGGAAGAAGCTGCGGATCCAGCCGCCGGCCATGCCGCCGGCGCCGAGCATGAGGCAACGGTACGGTTTCGCCATCGTGCGTTCCTTTCAGGATGTGCGGGAGCCGGTGCGTGCGCGGTCGGCAGAGAAGGTAGTACGGCCGCCGGGCCGGCGCAAGACGAAGTGCCGCACCGTTGGGATATCGCAACGCCAGCCGTATCCTTGTCCGCGTTCGGAGCACGGGCCGCCGGATCGGGCGATCCCGCCGGCCCGCGAAGATGGTGCACCACCAGAGGAGGACGTTCATGGCTCGGCTCGACAACGGCCTCGTACGGCTGGAGTTCGATGACGCAAGCGGCATGCTCACGCACCTGCTCGACCTCGAAGGCGGGGTCGCCCACGTCGCGCCGCCGGACCCGCCCATCGGCGTGTGGAAGCTCGTCTTCCGCGCCGGCACGGACGAGCAGACGCTCGTGTGGCCCGCATGGAAGGGCGAGGTCTCGACGAACGTCGCGCGAGAGGGCGACGGCGCGCAGGTGGCGACGATCGCGTGGCGCAACCTCTGGTTCCGGCACGAGCCCGGCGCGGTGGATGTCATCGTCACCGTGCGCCTCCCGGAGGGCACCGGCGCCTCGGAGTGGCGCATCCGCGTCGTGAACCGGAGCCAGCGCTACGGGCTGTGGGAGGTACGCTTCCCATGGTTCGATCGCTGGCCCGCGCCCAAGGCGTACGACCTCGCCGTGCCGTGGCACAACTGGGGCCACCGGTACCCGCAGGTCGCCGACAAGCATACGGGCGAGTTCTCCAGCTATACCTGGTCGATGCAGTTCTTCCTCCTGACGGCCCGCGGCCGCGGCCTGGCGATCGCGGCGCACGACCCGCAGCAGTGCTACAAGTCGTACCTCGTCGATCCGGGGAACGAGACGTCGATGATCCTCCGCGTCCCGGATGGCGGCACGCCGGGCGTCGGGCTCGACGAGACGTTCCCGTTCGTCGTCGAGCCGTACGCCGGCGGCTGGTTCGAGGGCTGCAAGAAGTACCGCGCCTGGGCGATCACACAGAAGTGGTGCGCGAAGGGCCCTATCTCACGGCGTCGCGACGTGCCGCGGGCCCTCACTGATATCGGCATCTGGTTGATCTCGTCGTACCCCGAAAACGGGAGCTCCGTCACGCCGCAGCAGTGGGCGGACGGCATCATCGAGGCGGCGCGGCACTACGAGGTGCCGTGCGGCGTGCACATCTACCAGTGGCACGAGATCAAGTTCGACAACGACTATCCGGAGTACTTCCCGGCGAAACCCGGCGCGTCGGAGGCCATACGGCGTCTCGTCGACGCGGGGATCGTCGCGATGCCGTACATCAACGCGCGCCTCTGGGATCGCCGCGCGAAGTCCTTCCCCGGCGCGTTCCCCTCGACGGCCAAGGACGCGATGGGCGTGCCGTACCTCGAGATCTACGGCCCGGAGAGCGGGCTCCTCATGCCGATGTGCACCCAGACGAAGCTCTGGCAGGACACCGTCTTCGAGCTCTGCCGACGCATCTACGAGGAGCTCGGCGCGAACGCGATCTACCTCGATCAGATTGCCGCGATGCCGGCCGCGCCGTGCTACGACCTCACGCACGGGCACCCGCTCGGCGGCGGCCACCACTGGCACGACGGCTACCGCACGATCCTCGATCGCGTGAAGGACTACATCGCGCGGTCGGGGCGCGAGCTGTTCCTCACGACGGAGAACCCCGGCGACGCCCACATCGACGGCTGCGACGCCTTCCTCATCTGGAATCCGCGGCAGGATACCGAGGTGCCGATGATGACGGCGACGTACTCGGGCTACACGCTCTACTACTCGAGCCCGCATCCGACCGACGAGGGGCTGCAGTCGTTCGCCATGGCGCAGGGGCGGGATTTCCTCTGGGGTTCGCAGCTCGGATGGATGGCGCCGGACATGCCCGAGCCGTACCGCGGCCACCTGCGCATGCTTGGGAAGCTGCGCGTCCAGGCAAGGAGATTCCTGACCTTCGGCGAGCTCGTCGGCGAACTCGTCCCCGTCGCTCCCACAGAGGTCACCGGCGCCTCCGATGAGGCGATCCGGGCGCGGGAGGCCGCCGTGCCGAAGGTGAGCGCGAACTGGCCGTTGTGGGGCACGCCACGAATGAGCACGCTCCCGGCGGTCATGTCGGCGATCTGGCGCGCCGAGGATGGCGGCCTCGGCCTCTTCATCGTGAACCTCTCGGACCGGGCACGCACATTTCGCTACGCGTTCGACCCGGCGGCGTACGGCATCGTCGCCTCGCGGTTTCGGTACACGCCGATCACCGCCGAGGGCCCAGGCACCCCGACGGAAGCACCGGCCGGCCCCCAGGTGCGGGCTGAGTCGCTGCCGTCGTTCGGCGTGGCGGTCTGGGAGGTCGCAGGCGCGTGACGCGGGCGTGCAACGCACGCAAACCGCGCAGGCGCGTAGAAAGGGTGGGAGCACGCGGGCGGAGACGGGCGGCGGGACCTGGTCCTGCCGCCCGTTCGGCGTTCCGGGTAGGTCGTGGGAAGCGCCCCGCGCGGCCGCCCGACCATGAGATGGTCATCAACCATCTATGTCGCCAGTCCTACGTATCTGAACAGCGCAGACGAAACGTGGTCGTCGGCGCCGCAGGATCGCTCTGCGGCTGGAAGCCGCCGGCTGCCGGCCACCAAGTCGGGTCATGGTCATCAACGATATAGCTTGTCATTTTGAGTGGTAGTCGGTGTGGTCTCTCCGGAGGTGTGAGATGATGGAGCTTTCCGGGGAGCGGCGAGGGGAGTTGGAGCGGGCGGCGCGTAGCGGGCTTCTACCGCTGTCCGAGGTGCGGAAAACGCTCCAAGATCGTCCAGACGGACCCGACCGATCCCGCGCACGTCGAGATAATCCCCATATCTGGGAACCCCCGATGACCTGTCCCGACTGCAGCCGACGCCTCTACGTCTCGAACGGCACCGTCTCGAACGCCGACGGCGACCGCACCGTCCGCTACTACACGTGCCCCACAGACCGCGACGGTTGCGGCCTCCACATGACCACCATCGAGCTACCCCTGAAAGCCCTGGAGGGAATCATCCGTGAGAAAGAAGCGCTCCGAAGGGTCGGTTTCTGAGCTCCGCGAGCACCGCCAGCTCACCCGCCTCCGCGACCAAGCCTTCAGGATCCTCACCGGCGCCGTCGACGCCGCCACCCTACCCGGCGTCCCCAACGTCGGCGCCTTCTACCTCGACTGCCTCGACCGCAGCCTCAAGCTCAGCGGCACAGCCACACTCGCCCACGCAGCGAAAGCCGTCGGCCTCCGCGCGATCGGACCCCTCGTCGAGATCCTCACCGCAACCACCGGCGATGCCCTCCGCCATTACGGCATCCTCGACGAGACCGCCAACGAACGACTCATCCACCACGGCCCCGACATCACCCGCTACATCTCCGACCGCCTACCCGGCATCACCGCCGCACTCGCAACCTACTACCCCACTACCCCAGACACCCGTAACTTTACGGGCAGCCCCGACGACCCCACACCAACCCAGGAGGACCCGTGTCCGCCGAATGCCCCTGGTGCGGCCGAACCTGGGACATCCCCTGTCCCCACTGCGGCGGCTCCATGCGAATCGACAGCTCCCACCTCGTCATCACATCCCAAGGCCGCGCCCGCCGCTATCGCTACTGGCAGTGCCCC
>Ga0315279_10000600_pt1 | contig 69832 bp, 73 predicted proteins | sample YL17G06_20_MG_FD_203694 | JGI IMG/M metagenome (GOLD analysis project Ga0315279, IMG submission 203694) | Sediment microbial communities from Yellowstone Lake, YNP, Wyoming, USA - YL17G06_20 | ecosystem: Environmental > Aquatic > Freshwater > Lake > Sediment | place: USA: Wyoming | collected...
GCATATTCCTATCTTGCAGCAGAGACTCATCCTACCATTAGAGAACATAAGAATCGAAATTGACAACATATCATTGCGTGACGAGCTCATGGCAAAGTTTTCAGGCGATGTCATCTGTTTCTTGAGCATTGTAGATCCACTTCTAGCCGCTGAAAAACTTGGCAGAATTGAGGCAGAAGAAGAAAAAATAGGCTTCCCGAGAATAGAATCAGAAGTTGGAAAACTAATAGAATCAATAACGAGGAATGCTTCCATGAGTATGGAAGTATATGAAATCATGAAACACAGAGATGCGTTCTCTCAGGAAGTCAAAAAGAGAGTTAATGAACCTCTGAAGGACTGGGGAGTCCAATTGGTTGACCTAGAGGTTATACACTTTAGAGACATCGAAACCTACACTGTCATCAAAGACCTTGAACAGCGACAAGCTACACTGATAAATGCTGAAACAAGAAAGCAAGTGGCTGACAACCAAAAAGGTGCAAGCATAGTAGAGTCACTAGCCAATAAAGAAACAGAGATGGCAAAAGCAGAAAATGAAGAATTGTACAGAATACGTCAAATTCAGAAAGACCAAAAAGTAGGACAGTCACAACAGGAAGCAGTTCAGAACATAGCTCAGGCAGAGATGGAAGCAAACAAACAGAAAGTCGAGGCAGAGAGAGTTCTAAACGTGGGAACAGCACAAGTAGGAGCACAGGCCAAAATCGAACAAGCTAAAGGAGATTCTGAAGCTGTCAAGACAAAAGCGGATGGAGACGCTGAAGCTATTAGGAAGACAGGTTTTGCTCAAGCTGAAGTCAGTAAGGCGCAGCTTATTGCCGAAGCTGACGGAACAAAGGAGAAGGCGTTTGCATTGAAAGAATACACTGATGCAGGGTTGTCATTAGAGACCATCAGGGCCGATGTAGACATTAAAAAAGCTCAATTTGCGGCATTGGCAGAAGGTCTGAAAGTTGCTAAGATAAGCATAGTGACAAGTGGAGAAAGCAGCATACTAGGAATCCCGGTCAGTGCGAAAGTTGGTGCAGACATAGGACAGATGCTTTACGAGATGGCTGAACGAGGAATAGATGTCAGATCTCTCTTGGAGAAGCTGCCTCTCGAAACAGCTGTCAGACTTGCGATAGCTGAAAAATTAGGGGTAACAGCAGTCAAAGAAGCACAAAAGCAGATGGAGAAAGAAAAACCAACTACAACAGACAAGAAAGGAAAGTGACAAACATGAGTAGCAAAGAGCAGACCAAACAACAGGAGTCACAGAGCACTGAGCAAGAAAAAAACATAATAGCAATAAGTGATCTGAGCCCATCAGTAGTTGAGCTTCTGAAAGAATTCAGGAGAACTTCAGGCGCTAGAGACATACCTAGAGTAGTTGAGGATATAACTTTCAGCGTTTTTGAGTTGATGAAGCTTGTAAACACCTCTAGGGACCCGAGGATATACCCACAAGACGCAGTCAGAGTGATGGATACAGTCAAAGCAGTTCTAGAAAAGTTCACACGATTTGGAAAACCCACACAACTAGAGGAAGTAGAAAAAGGCGGCAAAACAAGTTGAGGAGCAAAAACGTCCTTTTGGAAACAGCTCAATTCAGCGCGCTCGCAAGACGCGATTCACGTCTTAACAGAACAACAGCCTAGGAGAATCGTCTAGAAGAAGAATCAATTCTCTTCTTCTTTTTTCAAGCTTGAAAGTCGTCGAGAAATAACTCGGGCTACAGATATATTGGCGGAAGAGCGCGCTCAATGAAAACTTTATGGACAAACAGAAAAATCTTTTTTCACGACCCTTTTTGTTCCAAATTCTATTTTCAGACCACTTGAAGCAATGTTGAAAAGAATGGTAAATGTTCCAAATGACTTCGCGCGCATCTGGCATACGCTGGGTGTCTGTTTCTTCGGTTAGCAATCATCGAGAATGTCCAAGAGCTCAGTTAGACTTTTGACAACCTTGTCTGGTTTAACCTCAGCGTGATCTTGCATGGGTCTTCTTTCTATCAGGATGGTTTTCATGCCAACTTTTTTTGGGCCTATGATGTCTAGATCCAGCATGTCTCCAATGAAAACGGCTTTTGAAGGTTGCACGTTCAAAGCATCTAATGCCCTCTCAAAGATTTTGGGGCTAGGCTTTCTCTGGTTAACTTCCCCGCTAATCACTGTCAAATCGAAGAACTTGCTCAAACCAAAACGGCTTAGGAGTTGTCTGCCACATTCGGGGATACCGAAATTTGATATTAAGCCAAGCTTGTATTTTCCGCATAGTTTCTGCAGCACGCTGATCGCATCGTCATCTATGCTTACGTAACGCATGAATTCGTCTGCAAATGCCCCCGTTGCCCTTGACACAATTGGGTTGGAGACATCAAGATTGAAGCCGAGCTTCTGCAGTGTCTGAGCAACCCGAACGTTGAAATGAGGTTCCTCCAAGCTCTGGCGAGACTCGGAATAATATTTATCCCGAACCTCAAAGTAGACGCGGCTGAAATCCTCAAAAGCGACCTCGATCCCATTTTTGACCAAAGATTCATGAAGCCTCCTCAAGCAAGGCTCATAGTAAACTTCTGCAGGTTCAAGCAGCAACAGGGTGTCGAAAAGATCAAAAAGCACAGCCTCGACCCGCATGTCCACACCCTGAATCTGGTCTTGGAGAGAAAGATAAAAGGGTTTTTGCGCCCTAATCTGCGCAGCCAGTGTGCGCTCAAGTCGACAGTTGGCAAATCTTAAGAGCACTGTGACAGGTTGAGATCGATCAAGGCGGTCGTCATGGAGCTTGATGAAGCGATAATGGGAAGACGAAGCATCCGCGAATACGCGGACAAAGCAGTGCCTATCGAGCTCGTTCGTCAGGTTTTGGGGGCTGGGACTTGGGCGCCTTCGGCCAGGAATAGGCAAATGTGGCGGTTCACCGTTTTGACCGGTGACGCTAAGAAGAGGCTCACAGATTTGTTCAGGTCGAAGCTTGAGACGCGTTTAAAGAGGGTCGGCAGAGGGCGGATGGGGTCTTCTTTCATGAGTTGCGCGATCATGGAGCAGGCGCCCGTGCTGATCATGGTCTGGGATGCGGACCATCCTCGGATCTCCAAACCTTCATTGCAGAGCGTAGCGGCGGCGATCCAAAACATGCTTCTCAAAGCCCACAGTCTCGGACTAGGCTCGCTCTGGATCTGCGATGTCTATTTTGCTTCAAACGCGCTAACCAAGCATCTCAGCAAGTCGTGGACGCTCGTGGCCGCGGTTACGCTTGGTTGGCCAGCATCTACTTCGGCTCCGAGGCCGAGAAGAACAGTTGACGAGGTTTCAGAGTTTCTGAAGTAACGTGCTGACTTGCACGCGCCCATGTAGTGCAAAGTAAGCTCGATGAACTCTGAAAAAATCTTTCTCCACGACCCTTTTTGCTACAATTTGAAATTCGAGAGCCCTTATGGCAATGTTAAGAAGTCCATCAATTGTTACAAACGACTTTGCGCGCTACTCTGAAGGCGAGATAGCTGAGGTGCAGCGTAACATTCTGGCGCGTGCACTGTTTGCGCGGGCGAACATGTGAAAACACAGTTTGACTCAGCTGGTTCCGTAATGTTGTGTCACGTCTTCGCATTTTCCGGGCTCAAAAGCGTAGATTTTCACGTCTCGTCCTATGCCTTCGCCCCAATCCCACCTCTGGTACCTTGAGGCTTGGTCCCAAACTTGGTCAGACGGGTCCACGTGAACCCAGCTGCTGTTGAGGTTGACCTCGGCCCAAACGTGGATAGTTGTCCAAGTTGTTGCGTTGACTGCCACTACGAGTCTGCTTTGGCTGTCGAGCGCCAGACATGCTGAGACGTAGACAATGCTGAACTGCACGCATATGCCTCTTCCGCTATTCAGGATCGCCATTGGTTCCTCAAGCCAATTGCTTTGCAGATCGGAAGTGAAGTTGAGCTTGCTGTGTTCCCATGTGAAGAGATCGGTGAAATTATATTTTCGGTCAAGTTGTGACGTCATAGCAAGCTTGGTTTCGCTGGAGTCCAAGTTCTCCATTATTCCCAAGTAGTGATCTCTAAACCGCTGAAAGTCAGGGTTCAGGTTCTGCCCAAGGAACCAAAAACCAAGAATTGAAAACAATCCTACAAGAAGAAGTACAGCAGAAATGATGAGGCCCTTTCTGTGTGTTCGCCTGCGTTTCCTAGTCATCGCGCGCGCTCCCGCACCAGACTCTGCAGAACCCAATTTTATGTTTGACGTTCTCACTTTTGACTTCAGTCAAGTGGTAATTCCTCAACGGATAGAGTTTCAGAGCATCAATCGATATAAGAGTTCTTAGAAACCAATTTAGATGGACTGAGGCCTAGAAAAAGGATGACCTGCATCCCAGTCCGATTATCCGCTAGACGAAATAAGCTCAAAATAAGCCTGAAATTCGCGCGCGCGCTCGAGTAATCCCGAAAAATAATGGCTTTGGAGGGAACAAAACAGCCGCAGCGCGTGCGCCTGCACACGCTGGATTATGATCATTCGATACCAATCGTGTTGCCTACACCAACGACGATGATGATGTCTCCTTCTTTAGTCCGTTCTTGGATAATGCTTCTGAATCTCGATATCACTCCATCAGCAGCGCGAGAAATTGCCTCTGTCATTGGTGCTAGCACATCTTTCAGAGACTCTTTGACGACTATGGCGTAAACTGGAATCTTGTACCTGGTGGCTACCTCTTCTATCTTGTACTTGTCAACGCCGATTCCTCCAATTGCAGCCCCTATGCCCTCTGCGATGTCGCCAGAGTCTTCTCCCTCTAGTTTGAGACCGGCATCAATCATCACGACTAGTGACACTTTTCCGCTGTTTGCCTCGATCAAGTTGCCCAAGGCGTCTCCAGGCTTTCCAACGACTCCACCTGGACCTCTAGCCTTTGTAACAAAAATCCTTCTGCCATCAATAGTTGTTTCAGCAACCATCATCTCCTTTGCCACTTCAGTCCTCGTATTGTCTGTCATCAGTTTTGAGGCAGTTAACGCGCCTATTCCGTCACCGATTGGTTTGCCCTGTTTAAAGGCATCCAGAAAAGAAACATAGGCTTCAGCCTCTTCCATAATCATTGGAAGCTGCATCTGAATTTGCATTGTGCTGTACAATGACCTGTCCTTCTTTCCTAGAAGGTAATAGTGACGCACGACACGATACATAGTGTTTAATGCCTGAGTTGCTTCTACAAGGTTCTGCAGGTTTTGTACCTGGCTTTCGTCAGCGTGAGGTGCAATTGCTCTAACTTCATCCTTGATTCGAGCGTCTGCCGTGTCAAGTAAGTGTTCAAGCCTTTGAACAACTCCAGCTGGATCCATGCTTTCGGGTTGAATGGTGAAGAATTGAAGGAGAGTTTCCAGTCTGGGTTTGGGGTCTTTTTCAGGCTTACCCACCTCGGTAATTGCTGAGACGGTTGCTTCTTTAGCTTCGTCACGCATGCGCTTCAGCCTGACAAGAGCTTTGGATACCTGGCGCGTCATGAGAAGGGTCTGTATCCTTTGAGAGAAAAACATAAAGACAAAGAACACGGCAAAATAAACAACGTTCATTATTGTACTCACAACATCAGAATTCTGAAGCATAGACACTTTGCACTGCCTCCTTTTATGGCTTAAACCCGCTTTCCGCCCTTCTGCCTGGACCGTTCTAGCTGTACTATTCTCTCGTTGATTGCCGTTAGCTGCTTTTGTGACTCTTTGATCATTCTTGCAATCTGTTTACGCTTGCTCTCTAGGACGTTCATCGTGTCTTCTGGTTTTTCTTTTCTCTCTTCGAGGAAGACCGAGAAAAGGTTCGGCAATCTTGGCATTGAGACGGGCTTCTCCAAATTCAGCACGTCTTTCATGAACTCTGTGAACAAGCCTGTCATGCTATTGGCAATTTGGCTCTCCTTGATTAGGGACCGCTCGAGAACCTGCTTGCCCGTCTCAGTGATTCGAAATATCTTTCTTTTCCTTTTCTTCTGAAGATCCCATTTTCCCTTGATGTACCTCGATTCTTCTAGGTTTCGAAGTATGGGGTAGATGCCGCCAGCGGTCGGTGCCCAAAAACCCATGGTTCTTTCCTTAATCTCTGTCATTATTTCGTAACCATGATATGGCTTCTTGCTGAGAAGAATCAGCACTGCAATGCGTATGTAGCCCTTCTGCGTTTCCTTAAGCCAGTGCCCAGCCGTTGTTTCTTCTTCTGACTGCATGTTAAATCCATCTCTCTCATCTGAATATTATCGGAATATTTATATTTTACTATGATGTATTGCACTGAACAATATTGCGCGGTGATACTCTCTTGGAAAATGACCCAATAATCGATGTCAAGAACTTGACGAAGTCCTTCGGCAATTTCGTAGCTGTTGACAGCATCTCGTTCGACGTGAAAAAAGGCGAGGTATTCGGTCTGCTCGGTCCTAACGGAGCGGGTAAGAGCACAACCTTAAGAATGCTCTCCACGTTAGCCAGGCCAACGAAGGGAACTGCCACGGTTGGCGGTTACGACATAGTGAAGAATGATACTGAGGTGCGGAAACTGATAGGCATCGTTTCCGAAAAGATGATAATGTATAACCGGTTGACGGCCAGGGAGAACCTAATTTTCTTCGGAAATCTCTTCAACATTCCTAAAGACGTCTTAACGAAGAGAATTGACGACCTGCTAGAGCTGGTTCAGCTTACCAAATGGAAGAACGCTCAAGTGGGTACATTTTCCAGCGGTATGCGACAGAGGATGAACGTGATACGGGCGCTGCTTAACATGCCCCAAGTACTATTCTTGGACGAGCCAACTCTAGGTTTGGATCCTCAGTCGTCTGTTGAGATTAGGGAGTTCATAAAGAAACTCAATAGAGAAAATAACACCACAATTATCATAACGACGCACATGATGGTTGATGCTGATTTGTTATGCGACCGCATCGGCATTATGGACCATGCTAAGATTGTTGCGCTTGATACGTCCACGAATTTGAAAAAACTGATTTCTGGAGCGGACACAACAATATTGAAACTGGGGATTGGAAATTTATCACCCATGATTATTGAGGCAATACGGGCGTGCAAGTGCACGGATGCTGTTTCTCAAGAAAATTCTACCCATTTGAGAATCATTGTCCACGGCGATGAAGCGTTCGACTCAGTAATTGACGCTGTGAGGGCGAAAGACGGAAAGGTAAATTCTATGGAAAATCTTCAGCCTACGCTTGAGGATGTGTTTTTGCACATAACTGGTCACGAGGTAAGAGATAGCGCAGATCAGAAGATACCGACGGCGATGGGTCGTCGAGGCTTTGGGGGGCCCCCACAAGGGAGGATAAGGTGAGGCAATATGGGCGCAAAGTCTCTACTTTCACATAGTTTAAGGATCGCTTGGAAAGATTTGACAGAGCTGTTCCGGAACCGATTGGGGTTGGTCCTGCTTATTCTGATGCCTCTGTTCATGATGGTCATGGTTGGCTTCATCTATCCGTCTAACGGCGTCTCAGCAAGCAACTTGCCTGTGGCACTCGTGAACGAGGATGCGGGCTATGGCAATTCCCCAACAGAGAGTCAGAATTTCATCATGGGTTTGCAGCAAATCAACAGTAATACAAGCATGTTGGCTCTTTCTAACGCATCAAGTGCGAGCGATATCAAAAGCATGGTTCAGAAAGGCGATATCGAAGGAGGCATAATCATCCCAAGCAATTTCACTCAGAGCATTTCGACAGGCCAACAAGGTACTCTAATCATTATAACCGACCAGTCTAATCCACAAGTATCGGCAACCATTCAGTCAGTTTTGTCGGCTGTATTTGATCAAATGGGAACAATGTTAGCTCTTCAGAGGCTAAACGCAAGTTCTTTAGCAATCGTGAAGCCTTACAACGTTCAGACGGAAGGAGTTGTATCCGGAACCCCCAGTTACTTCGACTTCATCGCCCCAGGAATAATGGCCATGACCGTGATGATGAGCGTCATGACAGGGCTCCCTGTGGCCATTTCCCAAGAGAAGGAAATCGGCACTTTGGACGGAATGATGGTTGCACCGATCAATAGGCTGTCCATAATACTTGGGAAAACCCTAGGTCAGACTGCAAGAGGCTTGCTGCAAGGAGTAATCATACTAGTGCTGTCTGCGGTTTTGTTTCACGTCGCAATTCAAGGAAGCATCTTGCTTGTTTTCGCGCTACTCTTGTTGGGCGTGTTCAGCTTCGTTGGCCTCGGCATCGTAATAACGTCCTTCGCAAAAGACCAAGAGACAGCGCAGATGATGATGATGACGCTGATGTTTCCCATGATGTTTCTCAGCGGAGTGTTCTTCCCGATACAGCAAATGCCCTGGTACATGCAAGACATCTCAAAAGTCCTTCCCCTCACCTACGCATCGCAAGCCCTCAGGAAAGTCATGGTTTTAGGCGCAGGAATACCGGACATATCCACTGAGCTTACAATAATGATAGTGTTCGGAGTGATCATGACAGCAATAGCGGTGCCCGTTTTCAGAAGAATGATGACAAGGTAAAAAAAAAGAGGAGTTAATCACTTTGGCAAATCCGTCTATCGAAAGTGCAAAACTTTCCAAAAAGTACGGCTCTTTTGTAGCCGTGTCAGATCTAAACTTGAGAATTGAAGGGTCGAAGTGTGTTGGATTCTTGGGCCCGAACGGTGCAGGGAAGACAACTACTCTCAAAATGTTTACTGACCTAATCAGGCCGTCTTCTGGAGAGGCTCTTATAAACGGTGTAAACGTGCACACTGACAAGAGAAAAGCACTGGCGTCTGTGGGTGCTCTGATTGAAACTCCCGAAATCTACCCTTCGCTAACGCCGAGGGAAGCGCTCATGATGATAGCCGAGATAAGAGGAGTGCCGAGCACGGAGCGGAGCAAGAGAATAGAGGAAGCCGTTTCAGAAGTTCACATGGAGGAATGGATGGATAAGAGGGTTGGCAAGTTCTCCAAGGGAATGAAACAGAGAATATGCATCGCCTCTGCGCTTCTGAGCGATCCAACCGTAGTTCTTTTGGACGAGCCTACCCTAGGGCTTGACCCGAGGGGCATGAGCGAAGTCAGAGGCATCGTAAAATCCCTTAAGAGCAAGAAGAGACTGATTTTCATGAGTTCTCACATTCTCAGTGAGGTTTCAGAAGTCTGCGACGAAGTCGCAATGATCGACCATGGAAAACTAATCGTCTACGACACGATTCCCAACGTGACAGCCAAGTTCAATGGAGGAGAAAACATCGTGGAGGTTGAGCTGAAACGTCCAATCGATTCCGAGCTGACAATCAAGAAAATAGCGGCCGTTCCAAGCATAGTCACGGCGGAGAAAAAAGACGACAGGAACTTGACAATCAGATTCAGCGGAGGGGCGGACGCACAAGAAAAGATCCTCTCTGACCTGGTGAAAATGAACATTGGAGTAATCAGTTACAAGCCAGCGGCATCGGAACTTGAAGACGCCTATCTTAAACTCATAAAGAGTACGTTGTGATCAAACATGAACGAAACAAGAATTGTATCTGGAAACAAAGTGCCAAGCAGTCTAGCGCAAGTCGGCATTACTATGAAATATACTCTTCTAGACTACATAAGATCACGCAGATTCTACATAATGCTAGCTATAGCAATCGTAATCAGTGCTATCCTCACTTTCGTGGTCGAGTACTATCGCCCAGCAAGTTTTCTTGCAACTGATTTGTCGTTTTATTCGGGTTGGTGGGGAAACATAGCGACTTACGTGATAGTGCTTTCCGGAATTTTCTTTGGTGGCGATGCCATTTCTGGGGAATTTCAGAACAAGACAGGTTACTTCGGAGTCCCTAACCCTATCCGAAGGTCGTCTATATACATAGGGAAGTGGTTGTCAGCTCTCATCGCATCTACAATCATATTAGGCGTGTTCGCGGCGATCACTGTGGGCAACGGATTATACTACTTCTCAAACGTGCCCTCTGAATTCGGACTGTCTTTGCTTTTCGCATGGTTCTATCTTATGGCAGTTCTGGGATTCACGTTCTTCTTCAGTTCGCTGTTCAAAAGCAGTTCCATGTCCATTCTCGTAACTGCCATCCTATTCCTCTTTGCGTTCAACATAATTCAGCTTTTCGTTGCCAACTTGGCCCAGATTGAGCCTTGGTTTATCCTAACTTACGGAGCGCAAATAATAGGAAACATATTGAAAGTACCATATCCGCCACGCACTTCTGTGGGTAGCGTTGATCCAAGTGGCCGTGGGCCCACTTTGACCATGTACAATGTGACGGTCCCGGCAGGACTTGCAATCATAGGTCTATACTTCATCATTACAGCAGCATTGGGCTTGGTGCTCTTCGAGAGAAAGGAGTTTACCTGAGCGAGAATTGAAGAAACACATGTTGCACAACTTCGAATAGATGGCAGTAATGACGTAAGATTTCAAAACTGAAAACTCCTTCGGCGCGCACTCTTGAACCTCTTTGGTATGAGGACAGGCAGGCTTTCCTGGGTTACACCATATCATGCCTGACCAAAAACATCGAACTCTCGTCTCCATAGCGAAAATGCGAGAAGAAACTAGTCCTTTCAGTCGCAATTAGGCTAGTTCTCACTCGCAAATTGATAGTATGTGGAAAATGTTTGAACCGAGAGTTTGAAGCTATCCCGCGCTACACATGCCAGGCACTTTTACCGGTAAACTGGTGTTCAAATTCTCACGCCCACTCACAACATCGCAAATTGGGCTTCTCTAGCCAAAATACGTCCAAATTATGCCTGACATTGGAGTGCGGGGGGTGGGATTTGAACCCACGAACCCCTACGGGATAGGCGCCTCAGGCCTACGCCTTTGGCCAAGCTTGGCAACCCCCGCTCTGAGCGCCAATCGTTCTATCTTCTAATTTATGGCCCAAATTAAATCTTATCTATTCCTCGCCAAGCCGAAGAGAAAAACGGTGTAGTTGACGATGCCGTCTAGATTATTCGAAAATCCTCTTTTATGGTTGTCAACACCACATGTGTGTTCGTGCGTTCCACATAGGCTAGTGATAGAAGATGTTTTGTGAATTTGCTCAGATCCTCTCGGTTTTTGAATTTCGCGATTATCGCAGCGTCCGCCAAGCCTGTTAAATCGTATACACAGCAGACGTTGGGGATCCGAGCAATCTCATTCTCCATTTCTAGGAGCCTTCCTTTTGAAACTGTTATTTCGGTCACAACTGTCAATTCATAACCGAGCTTCTCCTGATCCAGTAGCGCCGTGTAGCCTTTTATTATGCCTTCACTCTCCATCTTCTTTATCCTTGACAGCGCCGTGCCGATTGAAATGTCGCACCGCTTGGCAATTTGCCTTGAAGAAAGCCTAGCGTCCGCAGTTAGCGCTTTCAAGATTTTGACACCTGTCTCGTCCAGATGCATGTTTAAACACCGTCACTGCACGTTCATCCAAGATTCACATCTTTTATTTAGCATTTGCCTTTCAACGCGGTAATGAAGTTCTTATATGTACACGAAAACTCCACTATGTTATCAATCTGCACACTGAGGCAACAACATGGCACACGGTAAGCTTGAAACAATCCTAAACTATGACACCTGTCTTAAACTGACGAAGAACGCCGACTTCATCCTTCTGCGCTTTGCAGACATGCTCGGCTACCTGAAAGACAGAGAAATACCAGTCGAACAGGCCAACCGACTAGACCGAAGTAACTCCGTGGGAAAGACAGAAACACCTGTACGCGTAACCGACGACTTGAACAGAAAACCGAAGACCAGCAGCTAGACCTTCGGCTTCTGCATCAAATCCTCCATCTTTGCCTTCTTGAGCAGATTAACATGTTTTACCAGCTCATTCACAACTGCCTCGACAACTTTCCTTCCCTTTTCAGCAGAGGCGGTTGACTGCTTTCCGTACACTCCTGAACTCGTTTCGTCCACCGTACTCAATGGCAGCGTCATACCCTCTATCTGCAATGCGTGTCTGCGAGACCCCTCATCCACGGCTTTATCCATGTTCACAAGGCTCGGATGCAAAGCCAAGTTAACCGATGTCTCTTCAGCACCAGCATGCCTCCTCTCTTCAGCGGTGAAAAACTCAGGAAGAAGCTTCGGTGTGGCAGTCCACCACTGGAAAATGGACACGAAAATTCCTTCTTCCCTCAACTCCTTGGCCAACTCTGAAAGTGCAGCCAAGTTACCTCCATGACCGTTAACCACCACAATCTTTCGCACACCGTAATAATTAAGCGACAAACAGGTTTCTTTCACGTACTTCTTGAAAGTCTTCGGAGAAATGAAGATGGTCCCCCAAAACTGTTTGTGATGCGAACTCACGCCAAACGGGATGACCTGCAGACACAGCACTCCTGTTCGCTTGGCAACTTCTTCAGCTAAACTCTTGGCAATCAAATGGTCTGTTCCCAACGGGTTCGCTGGCCCGTGCTGCTCGTTTGAACCGACCGGAAGAATCACGATGTCATTGTTTGCGAAGTACTCTTTAGCTTCAGACCAGCTCATTTCATGAAGCAAAACCTTCAAGATTTGCCACCTTCACCAAACTGTTTTATTGCAAGCAGATTGAATATAAAGCTACAGTCCAAGGCGGTGAAAACTCTGAAAGCAGTGATTCTAGCCGGAGGCTTCGGCACAAGGCTGAGACCACTAAGCTGCTCAAGACCCAAAATACTCTTTCCGATAGCCAACAAACCTCTGTTGCAGTGGACCTTTGAAAGACTTGCACGCAACAACATACACGACGTCACAATGGCCGTCTTTTACCAGACCGAGGTCTACATAAAACATCACCGAGTCCCAAGATCCGGAGTGCACGTTACCTACTCACACGACCCTTTGAGAAAGCCCTTGGGAACTGGTGGCTCAATAAAAAAGGCTGAAAAGCGAATCGGACACGATGGACCGTTCATAGTTTTGAACGGAGACATATTTGCGGATGTCGACTACGCTAGACTCTTGCAGGCCCACCAAGAAAAAAAGGCGGTGGCAACAATCGCTGTTCGCAGCGTGGAGAATCCGAGCAGATACGGAGTTACTGAATTAGCCGAAGACAACCGCATAATAAGGTTTGTTGAAAAGCCTCCGCCTGGAACCGCCACAACGAACCTCATAAACGCGGGAGTGTACGCTTTCAGTCCAGAAATCTTCACCCACATTCCAGGAGGACGTGCAGTCTCCATTGAACACGAAGTCTTTCCAAAACTTGCAGAAGAGGGCACGCTCTACGGAAATGTCTTCAACGGATTGTGGATGGACATCGGCAAACCTGAAGATTATTTAGAAATCAATCGAAAAATGCTCACCGCCGTCCCAGACCAACAGAAAAGCAAACTTGGCAAGAACGTGGAAGTCAGGAAGCCCGTGGCCATCGACAGAAATGTCCGTGTAGGAGAAAAATCTGTATTAGGACCCTACACAGTTGTAGGCAAAGATGTTATCATCGGCAAAAGCGTGCACATACAGGATTCAATCATCTTCTCCGGAACGGTCATATCGGATTTTTCCTCAATACACGGCGCAATAATCGGCGAAGGCGTGACCATCGGAGAAAGAGCCCAAATCGAAAAAGGCTGCATAATCGGTGACCACGCCAAAATAAAAAACAACGTGTCGCTCGCCGAGGGAATATCAGTCTGCCCAGCAAACGAAGTCTCCAAAAGTGTATTAACGCCTAACCACATTTGATAGAAAGAGGCCTGTCCCAGCATGTTAAACTCAAAACATTTATTCGGCACCAACGGCATCCGCGGTCTTGCCAACAAGGAACTAACCCCTGAAATGACGATCAAAGTTGGCAACGCCATAGGCACTTTTTTCAAACGAGGAGAACTCATAGTCGGCTACGACGCCAGAACAAGCGGACCAATGCTCGCGAAAGCCGTCATAGCCGGCTTGAACTCGACAGGATGCAACGTGCTCCTCGCCGGGATGGCCCCAACACCGACACTGCAATACGCAGTGAAACGCCACAAGCTCGACGGCGGAGTCATAGTGACAGCGTCACACAACCCGCCAGAATACAATGGAATAAAAGTGATATGGAACGATGGAATAGAAATATCTCATGAACATGAAATCGAAATTGAAAACATCTACTTCAGCGGAAAAGTAAGCTTCGCCCAGTGGAACGCAATAGGAACGACACGCGAACTGCCAGGAATAATCGACGAATACATCGACGCTATAAAAAAACACGTGAACGTCACAGCAATAACCCGAAAACACTACCACATATTAATCGACGGAGCAAACAGCGTAGGCAGTTTAGCCGGACCGCGCCTCGCAAGAGAATTAGGATGCAAAGTCACCACGATAAACGCAAACATAGATGGAACATTCTCAGGCAGACCCCCTGAACCGCGACCGGAAAACTTGGGGGACTTGGCAACCACGGTGAAAACCGTGGGTGCAGACTTGGGCGTGGCCTATGACGGCGACGCTGACCGCTCTATTTTCGTCGGCGAGAAAGGTAAGATCATCATGGGAGACCAGACCTTCGCCCTAGTCGCGAAATATTTTCTCAAAGACAATCCAGGCGAAAAGATTGTCACGCCCCTGAGCTCCTCAACCATAATTAAGGACGTAGCCGACGAGTACAAAGGAGAAATTGTGTGGACCAAGATTGGAAGCGTAACAGTTGCTCAAACCATGAAAGAACTGAAAGCGAAGCTTGGCGGCGAAGAAAATGGTGGAATCTTCTACGGACCTCACCAATCAGTCAGAGATGGCGCAATGACAACCGCCCTAATCCTGAACATTATGGCCAGAACAGGCAAAAAACTCTCAACACTAATAGACGAACTGCCCGAATACTTCATTGAAAAAGCAAAAATCGAATGCAGAGAAGAACTTAAACAAAAAGTCCTTCAAAAGCTGATCGAGCAAACCAAGGGGCTAAAAACCAACACCCTTGACGGCGTGAAAATCTGGTTCAAAGATAAAAGCAGCATCCTAATAAGACCAAGCGGCACCGAACCAATCTACAGGTTATACGCAGAAGCTAAAACCAGCCAAAAAACCAGACAGCTAATAAGAGAATACAGTTCGAAACTCAAAGCGATTATCAAAAATGTAAGCTAAACAACAGCCTTAGAAGCCACGGAGAACTGCCCTATGTCCTCACCGATAATGCAAACAAAACCAGAAGAAATGGATACCTTGGAAAAGCGGGAGAAACACGCCGTAAGCATCGTCGGATGTGGACAAACCGGCATTCTGCAAGCCATTCTATTTGCAGACGCGGGATTCAAAGTCACATGCGTGGATGCCGACCAGACAACGGTCAGCCACGTTGCAAAGGGAAAAGTTCCTTTTCTGAAAGTCGAAGCAGGGGCTAAATTGAAAAGCCATACAAAAACAGGACGCTTGAGCGCAACAAACGAGATTAAGGAAGCAATTTCCCACAGCGACATCATCGCAATCACAACTCCAGTCAAAATTAGCTCGAAGAAAAAGGCCGAGTACTCAGACCTAGAAAACGCATGCAAGAAAATAGGCTCAAGTCTTCAACGCGGATCCCTCGTAATAGTCACGAGCCTGACCGGAATTGGCATCACAGAAGGCTTGATAAAAGAAACCTTAGAAAACACATCGGGGCTCAAGGCTGGCACGGACTTCGGGCTTGCCTACGGTCCACTTCAAACCCTGCACACCCGAACGTTAGAGGAAGTAGCTAACCATCAGCGAATCATTGCAGCAACCGACAAGGACAGCCTGAGGGCCGCATCAATCATTTTAGAAACAGTCGCCAAAAAAGGCGTTAGAAAAACAGCCAACATGAAAGCGGCAGAAGTAGCTGCACTACTCGAAGTCTTACGACGAGATGTTGACATCGCACTCACAAACGAAACTGCTCTTCTTTGCGAAAAAGTCGGCGTGGACTACATTGAAGCTCAAAGAATCATTAGCACGGACACTGACAGCCTGCCTTCGCCACCCACACTTGCGGACGACAGCGTCAGTGATGAACCATATATTCTGTTGGAGGACGCGGAAAGCTTCAACGTGAAGTCCCGAATTGCAACTGCGGCAAGAGACGCAAATGAAGAGACAGTTAAACACGTAGCCAACCTCGTCAAGGAAGCATTGAGAAGCTGCGGAAAAACACTAAAAAGAGCAAGAATTGCGTTGCTTGGAGCTTCCCAGGCACCCAATGCTCAGAGTCCCCTCAAGAGAACAGCGAAAAAGGTTGTCGAGACTCTTGAAGCAAGAGGCGCCAAAGTAAGCCTCTACGACCCATACCTTCCAGAGGACGAAATTGCTGACACCCCATACCACTTCAGGAAAACAATAACCGAGGCCGTGGAACGCGCAGACTGCATAATAATCCTCACAGCACATGACCAGTTTAAACGCATGAATCTCAGGAAAATGAGACTCATGATGAAAATGCCAGCTGCCATCGTTGACCTTGAAGGCGTAGCGGAGCCAAGCAAAATTGAAAAGGAAGGTTTTGTATATCGAGGGTTAGGAAGAGGAGTTTGGACCAAATGAGGAAAGTAAGGACTGCGGTCATAGGAACAGGTTTCTGGGGGAAGAACCATGCGAGAGTATACAAAGAACTGGCGGAAACCGAACTTGTAGCTATATGTGATATAGATGCTGAAAGAGCCGGCAACGTGGCTAAGCAGTTCGGCGTGACACCTTACACTAGCGTGGGAAAAATGTTCAGGAGCGAAGACATCGAAGCAGTAAGCGTTTGCACATGGTCAACTAGCCTCGCAAAAGAAGCTACCAAAGCTGCAGAGAATGGGAAACACGTCCTCGTTGAGAAACCAATGGCTGCAAACACGAAACAGGCAGAAAAACTCCTTGACACAGCTAAAAAAATGGGCGTACACCTAACCGTCGGTTTCTTGATGCGGTTCATTCCAGGATTACAGCAGATGAAAAAGGCTGTTGAGAATAAGACAATCGGAGAACTCGTATGCGCCACGGCCAAGAGAGTTTCTCAATGGCCTGAGAGAATAGGCGATGTCGGCGTGGTCAAGGACACGGCGATTCACGACATAGATGTAATGCTATACCTCTTCGACGAAGACCCGATTGCTGTTTACGCAAAGACTGGAAGCATGAGATATAAGAAATTTGAAGATTACGCTCAAATAATGCTCACCTTTGAAGGAGGAAAAAGTGCGTTCATTGAATCCAACTGGCTGACACCCTACAAGACCCGAATCCTAATAGCCACGGGCAGCGAAGCAATAATGAAGCTTGACTACATAACCCAAGAGTTAACGGTTGAAGACGCAAAAGAAACTGTGCAACCGAGATACCAAATCCAAGAACCCTTGAAACTCGAGCTTCAACACTTTGCAAATTGCATTCTGAAAAAAGAGAAACCGCTGATAACAGGCCTCGACGGATTGAAAGCACTTAGAATAGCTGAGTCAGCGATAAAATCTTCATCAACAGACAAGATAGTCAAGCTGAAATAGACACTCCAAATTCTCAACGCTTCCCAAGATTGAACGGCTTGCCCTCTCGCAGAATCTTCTCCGGAGTCTTGGCCTTCCACTTCTTCAGAAAAGGCAAATCCTCCTTTTCGCTCCGCATCTCGTCTGGTAGCATTTCAGGAATCTCGTCACGTATAGGGTACCACCTTGAACATTTCGGGCAGACGATCAGCCCTTCCACGATTTCCTCTTTCTCTTCAAACACAAACAGTTCCAACGGGTGTTCCTTGTCAATAGGACACGCTAATATTTCCATCAATTTCTTTTTGATAGGTCATTCCTCCAATTTCCTTTTGTTTTGAAACTATAAAACTCTTTCATTAAAACCACACTTATTGTTTGCCGTGCGTGGTTCAGAAACTTCGATGTCCAAGACTACTTGGTACCAGTTTGGACCTGCCGCTCTCACAACGCGGCCGAATCGAATTTGAAAGGCTGCACCTAAGGTTTGAAGTCTCTCGGAAACTCTCAACCGAACTCTCTCAATGGCATCGTCTTTTTTCTTGCCATATTCAAGATCGTAATAATGAACCCTTCCACCAGCCTTTTTGAGCGCCGACAAAGCTTGAGGCAAGTATTCAAAGGCTTTCTCAGGCAGAGGCATGAGAACCCTGTCCGCAGTGCGACGCAGATTTCTTTCAACAATTTCTTGAGCATCGCCAAGCATAGAGGATACTCTTCCGTACACTCCGTTCAGTCTGATGTTCTCCTGCATGTACCTAACCGTCGAGGGATTAACATCGATCGAGTACACTTTTTCAGCCTTCGAGTACTTGGCGATAAGTATGGAAAAGCAGCCAGCTCCAGCGAACATGTTCAGTACAACTTCACCGTTTCCGACTTGTTTCGCAATTCGCATTCTCTCGTGGGAAAGCCTGGGTGAAAAATAGACCTTCTCAACGTCAACTAGGAATAGGCATCCCCGCTCTCTGTGAGTAGTAACCGTTCCATTTTCACCCGCAACAAATTTGAATCTCCTCAGCCTGAAGTCCCATGAACAGGACTGGTTTGAGCCAGCACTGTTTTGACGTTCTTATGAACTGTCATAACCGCATCTGCAATTTCTAGACAGCATTCTTCAGAGGCTTCTGTCAAACGAATGATTGCTATGTCACCCACAATGTCATACGAGTTGTAAACATGAGCCAAGCTTTGTGGAGGAAGAGTTTCTGAAAGAGCGTTTCTCAAGCGTTTACTCAAAGCGTGTCCTTCTTCTCAGGAATATAGAATCCTCTGGAAACATTTAAAAGCAAAATGGGTTTCCTTGTTAGGAAGAGGAAAATAGCATGGAAAGAACACCAACGGGCATAGTTTACGAGTGTGTGAGATGCGGATCAAAGGTTCCTTCTGAAGAACTGGAGATGCGCGGTGGGGAAACGAAATGCATAGTTTGCGGTTACAGAATTCTGCGAAAAGTGAAGCCGCCCGTTGTTAAGCGTATCCCCGCCAAGTAAAAGGGGAAAAATAGGGGAAGCCTTTCTTTCTGACCCCTAGTCCTGTCGCATTTGAAATCTCCAGTGACCGCTTTAGAATATCTCCTTTTCTCCAATCTTGCGAAGCGCCCTGCCGCGAAGCTTTACAGTCGGACCTATGACTTCATCCGGTTGTTTCTCAACAGTCTTTCTTTTTATGGTTTCTCCGCAAACTCCCTTCGGCAAAAGCCGCCTTTTCATGCACATAGCGTATGTGCAGTCCGCGATATCACACGTCTCTTCCGTCCATCCGCACCACACAGCATCCCTGCGGTTGACAGCTGCGTCTTTCGCACACCTGAAGGATTGACATGTTGGAGAACAACCTTTAACCTCTGCCAACACATGCACGACCTTTGATCATTTCTCTCACAAAACTACATCGCTAGCTAAGTCTCTCAAACAATATCTTCCGCTAGACTTCATATAAACTTTTTTCTTCAAAACTCCTTATCCTAGCTTCAACTGTCGATTTTCTTTGACTTATTTCGTCTTTTCCTGTAAACTTCCAACGAAAGAACCAGAACTAGACTCAGCACAATGATGACCGCAATCGCCAGTTGACTTGTTTCAACCACGAACCCCGCTAACAACACGTACTTGTTTATTCTGATTGGAACTGCCGTTGAACCATCAACAAGAAGACTGTCAACCACAGTCGGCGGACCCTGATCCGACAAGTAAACAGATATACTAAAACTATCACCTATCAGGTTGTCAAACGTGACCATGCCATTGGCTTGTGTCCGACTCGAAATCGGTTCAGAACCATTTCCCTGCAACGTTATGTTTATGTTTGGAAAGGGTTGTCCAAAGTAGTCAGTTACAGTAACCGAAATGCTCAAGTCGAAGAGATTACAGTGCACAGTCACGTTCTGATCTTGAAATAGGTCTGTGGCCGTGCTGTTAAGCTGCTTTCCCGCACTATCATGAATTTCAACATTATATTTACCGAAAATAGCGCTGAAAGCGACGGTTCCATTCGAATCCGTGTTTCCGTGATAATAAATCCCACCCAACAACTCTTTAACTTCCACGACAGCATTGCTGAAAGGCTGCCCATCTGCCTTGAAGGCATTAACTTTCAAGGTGAATGAGGGACATGTAATGTTTACATAGGACACATTCACTGGGTTTCCATCGACCCCCAGTAGACTTGCAATCGTTGTCACGTTGGGGAACGGTGTGTCATATCGCGACGCGTTCAAAACATAGGTAGCATTGGGCAACAGCGAATGAGCCACCACGCTTCCAGTGATGTCCGTCTTCAACCCCACACCTCCCGGCGTCAAGTATATCCCTACTTCGGGGATGCCTATCTCAGCTCCATTCACGACAGAAACAACTCTAATGTTCAAATTCGTAAGATTGACCATAAAATCAAGAAAGTTCGAGGTCTCATTGTAGGTGACCTCAACCTCACGTTCGCCAACCTTCACACCCTCGAAATACCCCTTCAAAGTGAAGTTTCCAAGCTCAAGCGTTAACACTGCGAGACCAACTGCGAGACCATTCGAATTCGTTGTTCGGTTGATGACAGACACCTCATGCTCAAAGGCTCGAACGTCGACGTTTGGAACCAAATCTCCAGCCAAGTTCGTTGCGGTCACATTGAAAGCGAAACCTGGAACTGTGAAGTTCTGCGTATCTTGCGGAGTCTTCACCGTCTGACCCGATGCTGAAACGATATTGACCGTGTAGTTATCTACCGAAGCGGTGGTCGGCACTATCCAGCTTGAATAATTGATTAACCCCGCAGAATCAGCCGTCACATTCACAGGAGATAAGCCCAAGCCGGACACGGTAAGCGTAACAGTTTCGTTCTGCGCATAGACAGCCTTCACGTTAATTGTCTCCATCCTATGATACTCTGTCGAATTCGTCAAACCCACGAAGAAAGGCATCGTGGCATTTGATAAGTCGAAAGAAACCTCGTAGCCACCAACGTAGTCTGTGTTGGCGCCCCCCGAAAAATTCCCTGGATAAACCAGGGTTCCATTGCCGCTTCCAACGGTTGATGTTAAAATCCCCAACTGTTGGACGTACGACGTACCATTCGGAGCTTGGACCGTAATCTCCGCATCGACTGTGCTGTTAGATTTCCCGCCAGTTACATTCACAGAAATCGGCACCGAGTCATTTTCCTGCAGCTGCGCTGGCGGTGCAGGCACACTGACATTCAAGGAGTACGACGATAGAACAACGAAATACCCCGTTGCATTCTCACCCGTATTCACATCAACTACCGCCACATCATGGCTACCAACAGCGGACTCCGGAACAAGAAAAGAGACGGTCACATCGTTTCCAGTAGCGTTTCCAAAGGCTTCAACAACGTTGTCAAACGTTACGTTGTATCCTCCATTTGTTGTTGTGAGGTTTGCCGTCAACGTAACGTTCATACCAACATTTCCTGTGATGGGAGTTACCAACAACACCATCCCAGCCTTAGCCCTAGGCAAGAATGAAAAACTCAACACCATCGAAGTTAACATCAAAAACAGACACATCAACTGTTTAGTTCTAAGCTGAATTTTCGCCAAACGTCTTCCCTCGAACTTCACATCCAAGATTGTGAACATTTCTAACACTGGGTGCATTTTAAACTTTACCTTTTATTATATTACCAATTTGCCCAACACACGCATAAGTCGAAGGGATATGCTCGTCTCATCCCAGAATATGAACGGCGAGTTAGAGAATTTTGATTTGACAAGGAAAAACAACTTAAGTGCACAAACAAATAGTACTCCTAACTTCTAACGTGGTTCGATATGATTGATGAAATAATAAGTCTAGTTAGAAAGCACGAAGAATGGCGCGGAAAGCAATGTTTGAATCTCATCCCCTCTGAAAACGTCATGAGCCCATCAGTCAGAAGCTTGCTAAGCTCAGAGCTCGCGCATCGCTACACTGCAAGAGACCACTTCTACATGGGCACACAGTTCACCGACGAGATCGAACAATACGGCGAAAAAGTCGCAAGAGAACTTTTCAAAGCTCAAACCGCGGACTTACGTCCACTTTCAGGACACATTGCCGATCTTATCGTACTGGCCAATTTAACAGAGCCAGGCGACAAACTCCTTTGCGTTTCTCCCGAACATGGCGGATACCCAGGCATGTGGAAGCCCGGTTTGGCCGAACTTCTTAAGCTTAAGGCTGTTCCTTTTCCATTTTCAAAGAATGATATGAACATAAAAGTTCCAGAAGCAAAAGAAACAATTAGCAACATCAAACCTAAAGTTGTGATTTTCGGGGCAAGCCTAATCAACTTCCCACATCCTGTAAAGGACTTAGCGAAAGTTGCCCGCGAAACCGGTGCAATTGTGGGATTTGACGGCTCGCACGTTCTGGGACTCATTGCTGGCGAACAGTTCCAGGATCCACTGCGGGAAGGCGCACAAGCCCTGTTCGGCTCAACGCACAAAAGCTTTTTCGGCCCTCAAGGAGGCATACTGCTGGCAGACAGAGACCTTGGAGAACTCTTGAAAGAGAAGATTTATCCTGCTTTCGTAGACAACGCCCATTGGAACCGCATCGCAGCCCTCACCTTAGCTTTGGTCGAAATGAAAAACTTCGGCAAAGCGTACACAACACAGATTGTTCGCAACTCAAAATCCTTGGCCAAAGCACTGTATGACTACGGCTTCCCAGTCGTTTGCCAACACTTAGGGTTCACGCAGTCACACCAAGCCATAGTGGACTACGGAGACTATGAAAAAGGCAGAGCCGTTGCAGAAAAGCTTCAACGCGCAAACATAATCGCAGACTGTGTAATCAGATTTGGCACTTGCGAGGTCACCAGACGCGGAATGAAAGAGACAGAAATGTTGAAAATAGCCGAACTCATCAAAAGAACAGTCATGGACGGAGAGAACCCAGAGGCCATCAAGAAGGATGTAGCGAGACTAGCTGCCGAGTTTCAGAAAGTCCAATACTGCTTTGACAAGTGACACTGCCTTCATCTCGCTTTTCCCCCTCTAAGGCATCCGCGCAACACGCTTGAGAGTGATTACGTTGGAAACATATGTCCCGGCCACCCTCATCGACGCTTTAAAGAAACAGAAATACCATTTTGTTGGCAGACATTCAGCTGTCAAAAGGTGCAGATGGCTCTACGAAACCTTGATCCACGACCGACCGTGCTACAAACAAAAGTTCTACGGAATAAAAACGCATCAATGCATACAAATGACACCTGCCATCTTCTACTGCACACAACAGTGCCTTTTCTGTTGGAGAGCTCAAAGCGGAGACCTCCAAACCTCATGGAATGAACTCAGATTGCCCAAATGGGATTCTCCCGAGGAAATCGTGAAAGGAAGCATTAGAGCACAACATGCGATTCTAAGCGGATACAAAGACAACCCAAAAGCAAACAAGCAGAAATTAAGAGAAGCCCTGAACCCCAAACATGTGGCCATAAGCCTGACCGGCGAACCGACACTCTACAGCCACATCGGCGAACTGATTAGAAGCTTCCACAAGAATGCATTCACGACCTTTCTTGTTTCGAACGGAACGATGCCCTCAGCTTTAGCAAAGCTGAGCAAAGAACCCACACAACTCTACATTTCCGTCTGCGCCCCAGACAAAGAGACGTTCAAAAAAGTGTGCCGCCCTCAAATCTCAAGAGGTTGGGAAGAACTAAACAAAACCTTGGACAATTTGCCCAACTTCAAATGCCCAACAGTAATACGGATAACGTCTGTGCGTGGCTTGAATATGAGAAACATACAGGGCTACGCTGGGCTTATCAGAAAAGCGGAGCCAACATACATCGAAGTAAAAGCCTACATGCATGTTGGGTTTTCTAGAAAGCGCCTAGGCTATCAAAACACGCCAAGCCACGATGAGATACGCGAATTCTCAAAGCAACTTGCAAACCTGACTGATTACAATCTAACCAATGAATCTACAGAAAGCCGTGTTGTACTCCTAAGCAAACTCGAGAGTTCAAGAAAATTTGGCAACGGATAATATTCGTTGCAATTAAGTCAAGTTTTTAGACTTCGGCTTTTCTTGGGTACTTCTTCTTGAATCAAATGAGAACAAAGCTTAAATATTTCCTCAGGCATTACCCTTGCTCTTGAACCAAAGATTGAATCGAGGTGTTAACAGATGGTTAATGACGGAAGAGGGCGCCTATTCAGAAGAAAAGACGGCAAATACCTCATCTACCTGCCAAAAGACTTAGCCGAAGACAGCATGTTCCCGTTCAAAGGCTCCGACTCTATATTCGTAAAGGTGTCCTTCAAACCAAGCGGCGACAGCAGACTGCTTGTAGAGAAATGGAAAGAACCAGTACTTGAGCAATGAGTAAGCACTGCAGAGGGCAGCAATCACCCGTCCCTATTTTTGAGGATACGATAAAATACTTGTTTATTCTTCATATTCCATCCTTGAACAAGGTGCTAACATAATGGACACTCTGAGAACTGTCCTAAGCGAAACTAGAAAAGAGCTGATGTACAAGGACAAAGTGCGAGAAACAACTTACGGATATCTAAGAAAAGCAACAAGCCTTTCAAAACAGGCAATACTTCTCATTCACCAAAAAAGGTTGAAAGAAGCAGAAAAATTCATTGAAAAAGCACGCAAAACCATTTCAAAGGTCAACAACCTCTCAGCCACGCATCCCAGCATCATTTATTGCGGTCTATACAGCGCTACGCTTCAAGAATACTCAGAAGCAAACATATTCCTGAAGCTAATCCAGGAATCGAGGTTCATAACACCTAAGGAAATTGATGCCCCTTCAGACGATTACGTGCTCGGACTGGCCGATGTAATAGGCGAATGCAGACGTGCAGCGCTGGATGCTCTGCGCGAAGGCGACACCAAGAAAGGGGAACAATACTTGCAAACAATGGACCAAATCTACATCGAACTCATGGCTATGGACGAATCTTACATGCTTGTTCCAGGTCTGAGAAGAAAATGCGACGTTGCCAGAAAAATCATCGAGATCACCCGTGGAGACGTAACCCAAGAAATCCGGAGAAACCAGCTTGAGAAGCATCTGAGACAGTTTGAAAAACACGCAAAAAGCAAGAAATGAACCCAAAGGTGCGCCGCAAAAAAACATGGAAGAGGACAACAATAGACGCGGTTTTTTCGCTAAGAAAGCCCATGAAGCTCAGCTACGCATGTCCGAGAAGATTATTTGCGAGGACAAATTACCCAAGAAAATCCAGTTAGTGGCGGGGGTAGACGTCGCCTATGCTGATGACGTGTCCATAGGAGCTGTGGCCGTCCTTGACTATGACTCTCTCAAGCTTGTGGAAAAGCAAACAGCCTTCTGCAAAACTCGCTTTCCCTACGTTCCAACCTTACTTTCCTTCAGAGAAATAGGACCCGCTGTTCTGTGCATCCGAAAACTCCATGCACAACCGGATCTGTTCCTAGTAGACGGTCACGGTTTTGCGCACCCTTATCACTGCGGATTTGCAAGCCATCTTGGGCTCGTTTTGAGAAAACCAGCTATCGGTGTTGCAAAAAGCAGACTGATTGGCGAAGTCAAAACGGTCATATCCAGAGTAGACGCCAACCTCATCGAGTCTGACCAAAAGACCGTTGGCGCGGCTGTTATCACGAAGAGCGGGTGCAGGCCGGTCTATGTCAGCGTTGGACACAGGGTCTCGCTCGAAACCGCCGTCAAAATAGTCAAACACTGCGCCAAAAATAACCGCATACCAGAACCCATTCTCACAGCCCACAGAATAGCAACAAATGAAAAACGAAAAATCAATATCCTCTCAACAGCTAAAACCCGTGATAGTGAACAAATTGTTAAACTCAAAACTCAGTGCGATAGCAAGAAAGATTCGCAGCGAACCCCTTCGTAAGAAGGTCATTGAATTGTTGAAAAATCCCACTATCGAGATCAACGGGGAAACATACTCAGGTTTGCCTCTTGAAACATCGCCAGCCGGAATATCACGTCACCACAGCTACCCTGGCGGATACGTTGAACACGTTGCTTCAACAGCAAACCTCGCATTAGCAATGTGCGACTCCGTGGAGAAGATATATAACGGTAATGTAAACCGTGACCTTATTATATCCGGCGTCCTGTTACACGACATTTTCAAACCAGCAACATACTCTATCAACAAGAACGGAAGCTACAGCTCAACACGCTTAGCCGACTACCTAGATCACCTATCACTTGCAACTTCAGAGCTTGTACGAAGGGGCTTCCCCTTAGAACTGGTCCACATTGTGTCTGCTCACCATGGGGAGGCCAGCCCGATAAGACCGAAGACTATTGAGGCTTTAATCTGCCACTTGGCAGACTCGACAGATTCACGGTTGAACAGCGAAATCTTGAACGCGGCAGGATACCTTTCAAGAAGAGCTGTCGGTCAGGAACTGTTCAGAATGACTTCGAAGGAAGCTTTTGAAATAGTCTATTCGAAGTCCGTCGAAGGCTGGGAAGGTGTTGCGAGAGCGGTAGAAAAAATAAATCGCAGAAGAAAAGCGCACAAAACTTAATAGCTCAGTCCGCGTGAAAACTGAAAAACAGTGACTAAGAATTGGAAATCTCCTTTGATGAATTTCAAAAACTCGATCTCCGCGTTGGAGAAATAATAGAAGCCAACCAAATCCCAAGCTCACGAAGCCTCATAAGAATGATCGTTGATTTTGGAACTGAAAAGAGACAAGCCGTTGCTGGACTCTTACAATGGTACAAGCCCGAGGATCTCGTGGGCAAAAAATGCGCCTTTATTCTCAACCTTCAGCGACGCAAGCTAATGGGCGTCGAATCCCAGTGCATGATATTCGCGGCTGAAGACGAAAAGGGCAACGTTGTGGTTTTGCAGCCTGAAAAAGACATAGCACAAGGAAGCAAAATACATTAGCAAGGACGAACGGTCCTCAACCCATAAGTTTGATGATCGGTTCAGCTTTTTCCTCGCTACCGACCAGGTACTCAACCATTTCCCGATCCAAGTCCAGCCACTTCGCCAGCCCAGCCGCCATCTCGGCGTTATTTCCAAAAATTATCTTTAGGTAGGGAACTATTTCCTTTGAGGCTCTCTTAGCTGAAATGTGGCTTTTCCGTTTAACCTTGGCACCTATGCTAAACTGCATAGCGCGTTCTGCTCTGGAACGCGACAGCATCTGTATGCGTTCGGGAAATTTGAACGGGATCCATCCTGATGTTTTGGTGTTCTTTCTAGCCAAAGCTACGCCAGCAGTCATGTAATCTGTCACGTAGCGCATGAAACCCCAGTCTTGAGTTGCCCGGATTCTGCCGCGATAAACATCCGCAACAGACAGTGCACCCATCGCGTCAGCTAGGTCATGCGGGTCTGTCAGGTGTGCGGGGACATTCTCGTATATCCACTCGAAAAGCATGTCAGTGTCGACGTCTACCATGTTGATAGCCTGCTTTGCGCTAGCGCAGGTTTTTCCGTAGAGTATCATCCTTAACACGTTGAAGATGCTGTCCTGCCTATCTCGGTAACCCAGCCAAGAGACGTCGTCATAGGTCAACTCTTTCTTACCTTGACCCAGCGCTTGAAGATCGTTCACTGCCGAACGCACGTCGCCTCCTGAGCGTTGAGCGATGAACTTCAACGCAGCGTCGCCTGCTTGAATCCCCTCGTCTTCACTTATCAGCTTCAAACGCTTCGCAACCTCGCCTGCCGGCGGCTTCTTAAACTCTATCAAAAGGCAGTAGCTACGTAGATTGGAGAAGCGAGGGTCATATGCGCTGTTGGCAATCAAGACTATTGGGCACTGGGCATCTTTGACTACGTCGGTTATCGCCTTTACCCCGCCTCTGTCTGAAGTCCCGGTTAACCCGTCCAATTCATCCAGAAGAATTATTCTCTTTTCACCAAACAGTGACCCGTATTGCGAGGCTAGCCCTGCAAACCGGTTTATTGCCTCCTCAGTCCGATAATCGCTCGCGTTTTTCTCCACGAATTCCATGTCACAATCATGGGCCAATGCTTCCACCGTGACCGTTTTCCCCACGCCCGGCGGCCCATAAAGAAAGGCGGCTCTCTTCTTAGGAACGCCTTTTTCCCAAGATTTTACCCAGTCGACGAGCTTTTGAATCGAGTCAGCATTCCCAATGATCTCGGTTAGTGATTGGGGTTTGTGCTCAGCAGTCCAAGCATAGTGCAAGACTGTGCACCTATCTTGCGTTTTTCAAATCGTAGCCAGCTTCAACGAGCCTAGCCAGCAAGGCGCTTAACTGAATCTCTTCATCAGCGCCTTCAACTAGCCTGAAATCCGCCTCTCCCACAACGTCAGCCAGTTTTATCTTCCACTGCTCAGGAAGCTCAGCTCTGAAGATTTCCGTGTGAATCTGACGGATCACGTCGCTTCCGGCTACCCCGTATTTCTGGATCATGTCACGCAACTGTTTTCTTGCTTCAAGGAAGTCGCCGTCCATGGCAGTTTTTACCATCTTTTGCACGTCTGCAGGGCTGGCTTTTCCAGTGATTGAATAGATGACTTTTGCGTCTACAGGTTTGCCTAACGAAGCCGCGCTCTGCAGAGTGTTGATGGCCTTTCTCAGGTCTCCACCGCAAATCTCGAAAATGGCATCCAAACCCTCACTTGACAGCTTCAATTTTTCTTTTTCAGCTATCTCTTTCAAGTAAGAATCGTGCGCTTCTCTCGGCAGATAGGTGAAGCGGAAAGGGGCACATCTGGATTGGATAGGCTCTATTATTTTTCCACTATAATTGGCGCACATGATGAACCGGCACGTCTCTGTGTAACGTTCCATCGTGCGCCTCAGGGCTTGCTGAGCATCCGAAGTCATGTTGTCTGCCTCATCCAAAATCATTATTTTAAACGGAACCTCTCCAATCGATTTCACTCTCGCAAAAGTCTTCACTTTCTCCCTAACAACATCAATTCCTCTCTCGTCGCTCGCATTCAACTCCATCGTGTGCTCTTTATAAGCATCACCGTAAAGGTCTCTTGCCAAGCAAAGAGCTGCAGTGGTTTTCCCAGTGCCCGGCGGCCCTGCAAAAATGCAGTGTGGCACGTTTCTGGATTTCGTGAAGCTCTTCAGTCGCTCAACAATATCTTTCTGGTCAACGATCTCGCTCAGCCTCTTCGGCCTGTACTTTTCAGCCCACATCTCAAAACTCAATCCGAGCAAGCCTCCCGATTATACGTTATTTTCATGCACTAATAAAAGTATACTTGCATCAAAGAATTGACGTGTTTGAAGACCCCAATCATCCATTGAGCACATCACAACTTATTGACGCTTCCAAGAAGAAAGGGACTTGAACGTTCGCGTATGACAAACTCAGACTTGTAAGCGCCGCAGATACCTGCCCAAGGGAAGACGTTCAAAGTCTTACAAAACGAACTCAGCTACGGTTCCATGTTCATAAATGTTCATTTCTACGCCGTTCCAAGGTAACGCTTAAATGCTGATTAAGTCAAACATCCTAGTCCAAAAGTTTGCAAATGTAAAGGAGAGAGAAGAATGTCAGAACGTGTACACAAAAACAGTGCTTATTTAAACGGCAAATCATCGAGCGGAACCCAAACACGCGTCAAAGACACAAGCCCGACAAGCGGAATGTGCCCCCTATGCATACGTGATTGTCCATTCTTGTGCGAGATAAGCCTATCCGCCTTCAGAGGAAGAGAAGCACTTTATCCCGAACCAGTCCAGTTCGGCACCAGTACCGCAGGCGCTCTGAAAGACTTCGGATTAGATTGGTCACACTTCAACATACAGGCAGGTCTTTTCGAAGCACAAGGCATCGAGCCTAACTCTGACGTTGCCATATTCCCAAACGTCAACGTGGAAACAAAAGTTGGAGGCATACCGCTAAAAGTTCCGATTTTAAACGGTGCATTCGGCTCAACGGATGTTGCAAGACTCAACTGGGAAGGCTTGGCAATAGGTGCAGCTCTCGCTGGCACATCAGTGATAGTGGGAGAAAACGTTGGCGGCATGGACGCAGAAGCGCAGATTACAGACGGCAAGATCACGCAATCGAAAGAACTGAAGCGTAGGGTAGACCTGTTCCGAAAGTTCTGGGACGGAAAATATGGAGAGATAGTCATACAAACAAACGTGGAAGACCAGAGACTAGGTGTCGATGTCTACGCCATTTCAAAACTCGAAGTGAACGTCATTGAAAGAAAATGGGGACAGGGTGCAAAGGCCATCGGAGGCGAAGTGCGCGTACGAGACCTGGAAAAGGCCATATTGCTAAAGAAAAGAGGTTACATAGTCATCCCGGACCCCGAAGACCCCAATGTTCAGAAAGCATTCAAAGAAGGCGTGTTCAAATCCTTCGAGAGACACAGCAGAGTAGGCATACCCAAAGAGAAGAGCTTCATAGAAGACATTGAATGGCTGAGGAAGCAAGGGGCAAAACACGTAACACTCAAAACAGGAGCATACAGGCCGTCAGCTGTCGCTTACACGATGAAGATGGCATCAGAAGCCAAAATCGACTACGTTTCCTTCGACGGAGCCGGAGGCGGAACAGGCATGAGCCCGGTACCAATGATGGACGAAATGAGCATCCCCACAGTCTACCTAGAAACCATAGTCCTAAGATGCGCACAAATACTGAAAAAGAAAGGACGCTACGTTCCAGACCTAATAATGGCCGGCGGATTCATAGAAGAAACATCCATGTTCAAGGCGATAGCAATGAGCAACTTCGGAAACGGCCCGTTCGTGAAAGCCGTTCTGCTGGGACGTTCACCAATAACCGCAGTCATGAAGTCCAGCTATTTCAAGCAACTATCGGAAGAAGGCAAACTGCCAAAAGCCTTCGCCGACAAGTTTGGCGCTACACCCGAGAAGTTCTTCATCGCTACGCCGGAACTGAAGGCAAAATACGGGACACGCTTCAAAGAAATACCCTGGGAAGCCATAGGACTCTACACTTATCTAACCGACCGGGTAGGCGTCGGACTAAAGCAGCTCTTAGCTGGAAACAGAAAATGGAAACTGGAACTCGTCAACAGAAATGATCTGATGAGCCTGTCCGAAAGAGCCGCTAAGGTTACAGGCATACCAATGGCCGACGAAGTAGAAAAAGACGCGATCGAAAGAATCCTCGAATAACATACCCTCCTTTTTTTGATTTTTTAGGCAACGCTTAAATGCATTATAGCCTCAGCCATAGGAACTGAAGGAATTGTCCGTGGCAGGAACACAAACGGCACTGTCTGTCGCCCTAGAGCAGCTGACAATAGCAGCGGAAAGATTGAAACTTGACTCAGGATTACGTGAAATGTTGGCAAATCCAAAACGGTCACTCATCGTCTCCATTTCAGTGAAAATGGACGACGGGAGCATAAGCGTTTTCAGTGGTTGCCGCGTGCAACATTGGGATGCGAGGGGGCCATTCAAAGGTGGAATAAGATACCATCCGAATGTCACATTGGACGAAGTGACCGCACTGGCAATGTGGATGACGTGGAAATGCGCAGTGGTAGACATTCCCTACGGCGGAGCGAAAGGAGGAGTCTGCTGTAACCCGAAGAAAATGTCAAAGGGCGAGCTGGAAAGAATGACAAGACGGTATACGAGCTTGCTCTACGATTTCATCGGCCCATACCGCGATGTGCCAGCTCCCGACGTCTACACAGACGCCCAAACCATGGCATGGATAATGGACACCTACAGCCAGATAAGGGGCTACAGCGTCCCAGAATGTGTCACCGGAAAACCCCTCAGCATAGGCGGCTCAGAAGGAAGATCAGAAGCGACCTCGCTAGGCGTCGTCGTTTGCGCAAGAGAAGCCGCCAAACAAACTGGCCTGAAGCTGAAAGGAGCCACAGTCGCGGTTCAAGGCTTTGGCAACGTAGGCTGGAACGCTGCTAAGATAGCATACGACTTGGGGTGCAAGATATTGGCAGTGAGCGATTCAACTGGTGGAATCTGCTCTTCCAAAGGTTTGAACCCTTACAAAGTCTATAAACATAAGTCTAAAACTGGCTCTGTCACTAACTTCGAAGGAAGCGAAAACGTCACAAACAAAGAGATACTTGAAACAAAATGTGACATACTAATACCCGCAGCACTGGAAAACCAGATAACGAAAACAAACGTAAACAGAATAGAGGCAAAGATAGTAGCTGAGGGAGCAAACGGACCAACAACGCCTGAAGCTGACAAAGCGCTTCACGAAAAAGGAATAGTCCTCATTCCAGACATCCTGGCGAACTCGGGCGGAGTCGCAGCGAGCTATTTTGAGTGGGTTCAAAATCTGACACGCGAACGCTGGTCGTTGGAAGATGTGAACAGGAAATTGGAAAGCAAAATGGTCAAAGCATTCAATGATGTCCATAGAACAGCAAAGAAAGAAGAAAGCGACATGCGCACAGCCGCTCTGATGCTTGGTGTGGGAAGAGTTGCGGAAGCAATAAAGACTCTGGGCCTTTGGCCATAGTGACATGAAAAATACGCTCTCTCTTTCATTTTTTTCTCTAAAAAGCAGAATCGCACAATCTTGAATCCTGTCAAGCTCTTTAATCTAAACTTTTAAACAGCAGCATTCATATGTTGTCCTGTATCGAGAGACCACAATACCGAGGGTTGAGAAGGAGAAGAAGATGCCACGAACTGTCACGTCAAAAATTGAGCTCCAAGATTTCTGTTTTGAAAACTCGCTAGTGAAGATAATTGCAAACAGAACTTGCCCTGAAATCAAACTCGGAGGCCTAAGCGTGGACCTTTTTGAGGAAGGAAACGAATACGAAGTTTATTACTGGGTAGCCTTGGAGCTTGAAAAATCCGGAATCGCCCATTTTCGTGAAGAAGAACAAGTGGACGCGGCCAAGCTTAACAAGATCCAATGGACTGAACGCATACAAAGCCCTGGCCAAATATCTAGACTGCCTGAAAATTTCTACCCAAAGGTTCGAAGATACCTCACAAAATTGAAAGCAGAAATTGTGAGAGATCCTGAAAAAATGCGGGAACACGAAAGAGTCAGACAACTGGCTCAGGATATCATAAACTCAAGACTGAAGAAAATCATCTCAATCGCCTCCATTCCTGCTCAAACAGAAAGTGCGCTCAGAAATCTTGCAGACGAAGAAAAGTTTCTTTATGAAAAACTGTTCAAACTTATCAGTCAGTGGAAGACCCAAATCATAGAACAGCAAGAGGGACGCAAATGACTGAAGAACTAGAAGCGATAGATCCACAAGAACGATTCCAAGATTTCCTAAAAACCGAACTATACCGTCAAAGAATCTCACAGATGGCGGTAGCAGGCACGACATCGTTGACGGTTGGTTTTGAAGATCTTCTGGCCTTTGATCAAAGGCTTGCCGAGGAGCTTCTGGAAAAACCCGACGAATACCTTAAGCATGCCAACAACGCTGCTTACGCGCAACTGCAGATAGAAGATCCAGAATACGCCGAAAAAGCCGCAACGGTAAACGTTCGGATCGTGCGGCTGTTAGAAGCAGCGCCGTTGCGTAAACTTGGTTCACAGCAGATTGGTAGACTCGTAATGGTTGAAGGAATCGTAGTTCGTTCATCACCAGTCCGCCCCATGGTCATGCAAGCAGCATTCAAATGCAAGAGATGCGGGACGTTAAATCCCGTGAACCAGACAGGCACGTACCTGAAAGCACCTTTCGAATGCAGCAGCCCAGATTGCGGATCAAAAGGCCCATTCGAATTCGTCCAAGATGAATCGACCTTCATAGACTCTCAAGATCTAAGAGCGCAAGAAAGACCCGAAGACTTGCCACCTGGACAACTGCCAAGGACGCTGAGCATCAAACTGGTAGGAAGCGAAATCGTTGACATCGCAAGACCTGGCGACGACGTTTCCATAGTTGGAGAAGTACACGCTCTCGCGCCAACACTGCCAGGGGTCGGAAAACTTCGCACCTTCATTCTACACTTGGACGCCAACTCGATTGAGGTTCTGGGCAAAGAACCCGAAACAGCACTTCCATCAACGGAGGAAGAAGAAAAAATCCTCGAACTCGCAAAGGATCCTTGGGTGCATCGCAAAATCATAAGCTCGATAGCCCCGTCAATCTACGGCTATGATCACATCAAAGAGGCGATAATGTACCTCCTATTCGGAGGTGTGCCAAAGACGCTCCCAGACATCTCGATAAGAGGGGAACTAAACGCACTTATAGTCGGAGACCCTGGAACTGCAAAATCTCAATTACTGCAGTACGTAGCACGAATCGCACCACGCGGGCTATACACTTCTGGACGGGGCACCACAGCTGCAGGCCTGACCGCCGCAGTCATCCGAGAAAAAGGGGGCGGAATGAGCCTTGAAGCCGGAGCCCTGGTGCTGGCTGACAAAGGAATTGCGTGCATAGACGAAATGGATAAGATGCGCCCAGAAGACAGAGTGGCCATTCATGAAGCTATGGAACAGCACACCGTTTCAGTTGCAAAAGGCGGCATTGTTGCCACACTCAACGCCCGAACAGCAATACTTGCCGCTGCAAATCCTTCATTGGGAAGATACGAACCGCATCGCACTGTAGCTGAAAACATCTCTTTGCCAGTCACAATACTCTCTAGGTTCGATTTGATCTTTGTATTGAGGGATGTACCGAACAAGGAATCAGACAGCAAGATGTCGGAACACATCCTCGAAATCCACAGAAAAGGTTCCAGCCCTGTTGAACCACCCATACCCGTGGAACTCTTGCGAAAATACATCGGCTACGCCAAAGGAGTAAAGCCTGTTCTGGGCCAAGAAGCTCTAAAGCGTCTCAAGGATTTCTACCTAGCGATGCGTTCAGCCAGCGAAGCAGAAGGTTCACCCGTAGCAATTACCGCACGACAGCTGGAGTCCCTCGTACGTACAGCCGAAGCAAGAGCTCGGGTGGCTCTCAGAAAGGAAGTAACAGCTGAAGACGCAGAAGCCGCAGTCGCAATCATGAAAAGATCACTCGAAGAAGTCGGCATAGATCTATCGTCGTACAAAATAGACATAGACATCATTATGACAGGAAAACCAAAAAGCATGAGAGATCGACTGCAAATAATTCTCTCAGCTCTGATGGAAATGGAAAAAGAAACAGGAATGGTCGAAAGAGCAGCACTGTTAGACGAGCTTGAAACGAAATACAAGATTCCAAGAGGAGATACAGACCGTCTCGTAGGACAACTGCTACGCGAAGGAACAATTTACGAACCCAGACAAGGCTACCTGAAAAAGACATAAAATGCTAGCTGCTCGACTTTCCTAGCACATAGCAAGCCTGAGACGGAGCGAGCGATAATCACCATGATATTGGCATCACGCATTATTATGCCACGATTCATGGCAGGCGCGTGCTTCAATTAAACTTCAGCGGCGTACGTAGTGATTCTATCTTCTGGGAAACGTTAAAAGACATGAATTCTCAAATGTTGCATTCGTGAATATCTGATGAAACCCGTAATGGTCGTTGTGGGAACACGTCCTGAGATAATAAAAATGGCACCTCTTATCAGAGCCTTGCGGAGAGGTAACGTGCCCTTCACGTTCGTGCACTGCGGCCAACACTATGATTATAACATGTCGCAACAATTCATTGAAGACCTTGGGCTCCCAAAACCTGATTACGGATATAAACTGAAAACATTCTCTCAAGGTGCACAAACGGCCCAGATAATGATCCGCATGGAACAACTACTAATGAGGACTCTGCACTCACTAGTTTTGGCTGAAGGAGACACAAACGGAGTGCTAGCCACGGCCTTGGCTGCGGTTAAGCTTGGAACGCCCGTAGGACACGTTGAAGCAGGACTCAGAAGTCATGACCTACGCATGCCTGAGGAACACAACAGACGCTTAACGGATCACATCTCATCGTACTTGTTTGCACCCACCAAAACGGCCGAGAACAACCTTGAAAAAGAGAATGTGTGGGGCAAAATCTACCTCACTGGAAACACGGTGATAGATGCAGTGACCCAGCACTTGCCAATGGCAGAGAAAAAATCAGAAATATTAAAGCGCATTGATTTTAAAAGATTTGCCTTAGCAACGGCTCACAGGGCGGAGAACGTAGACGACCTGCTCGTTCTAAATAACTTCATAGAAGCCCTTGCTGAGGCACCTATCCCAGTTGTTTACCCAATGCATCCACGCACCAAGAAAAGGCTGCAGCAAAACAGGATATATGACAAGATTATGAAGTCTGAAAATGTGCAGATCTTGCCACCGCTCGGCTACCTAGATTTCCTCGTTTTGATGAAGAACTGTGAAATGATACTGACCGATTCCGGAGGGATACAAGAAGAGGCAACGGCACCATGCATCAGGAAACCTGTTTTGGTCATGCGCCTCTCCACCGAAAGGCCTGAGGCTGTGAGCGCGGGCTTCGCGCAAGTAGTGGGCATAGAAAAAGAACGGATACTAGAAAAAATGAAAACGACATTGGAACGGCCGAGAACCTTGCCGAAGACATCTCCCTATGGAGATAGCAGAGCTGCCGAAAGAATCGTGCGAATAATCAAGCAAGAAATGGTCTCTTAATGGTACCTAGGAAATGTATGTTACTTTCTTGTCCTCTTCTTTCCGTGTTTCCTCAGCTTCCAACGTTCTCTTTTCTTCAATCTTCTGCAAGCGTGTAACCATCTTGTCTGCTTTGACAATTTCCTCGTCGAGTCCAGTCAAGCTTACATCAAAACCAAGGAGTGATTGCAACACTTCCAAGACACTTTTGGCCGACTTCGGATCTGGCAGGTATCCACGCGTTTCTCCCAAGAGGCAGAGAGCATCGATCTTCTTGAAATGAGAGAGGCCTAAGATTAGACCAGCAGTGCCCACGATAGGGCTTCCTGTCGGACTTATCTCAGCACCAGCCTGTAGTGCTTTGGTCAGTAACTCTTGGTTTGTCGCAGCGGCGACAACTTTCGGCTTGTCCTTGGCTTCCATTCGGTAACCACCTATCGTTATGATGGTCTTCACACTACATTTCTTAGCAAAGCCCAAAACGCTGTCAGAAATTTCGTATTGCCCTTCAATCGTTTGTGCTTGACTGTCACCCGTGAAGAGAATGAAATCGTTCTTTCTGTTCTTGTTCTTCCAGAAATAGAATGTTCCACGCAAGAGCCTTACGTTTCCTTTCTTGCTCACAAGCACAAAGTATGGGAAGTGCGGTGAATAAATGTAAGCCAACTTTTCTGCCTTCAACTCCTTTACTAAATAGCGTATGGCGATTTTGCCGACGAGCCCTAAGCCCGGTAACCCCTCGATTAGGACGGGGTTGTTCAGATCGACCTTCTTGAGTTCTTTGATGACTGTCTCTTTCACTCGCGTGGACTCTCCAGCTTCAAGGTCATCCGGTACTTGAGATATTTGTCATCAGGTGAGAATTTTGGTGGGTGCGGCACTCTAAGCACTCCGCCGCAATATGGGCATACGCCCTTCTTCAGTGTGTAACCTTCACACTGCTCACATCTCCTCAACAGCCAAACCATCACTTTTCCCTCTTAAAACTTCCCTGCCCGCCAGCTTTGGTGACGTTTGAAACGACGTTTTGGGCCACCCTTTGAAATGTGTCTTCAGCATGCTTGTAATCCTCAGCCAAAACTTCAATGCTGTATTTCGGAGCAGCAATCACATAAAAACGAAGCTTCGTGCTGCCAAGCTTTTCTGTTTTCCTAGCGTTTGAAAAAGCTTCCCTTATGATTTTCACTCCATTCGGCTTTATGCATCGAAGTTCGACCAGTCCTTTTACTCTGACCATTGGCACGCGTATCCTTTCCTGACCGACCTCAAGAATCGCTTTGGCAATCTCTTCAGGCACACCTATTTTCATCAGAGATTCCGCGCCTTCCTTTACGGCTTTTTCGAAACCCTCGTACAATCCGTATTCGTTTTCCATGAGGGTTCCAGCTTTGTCGTAAATCTCCTGTAAGGATATACCAGTTTTCTCGGCGACTCCTCGAATCAAAGCTTCGGCTTTCCTCTCCTTTTTCCAAGCCATTGTCTTCTCAATTTTTTCTCTCTTCGTCACTCGTCTCAGGGACAAGTCTACGTGCCCTTTTTCAGGGTCGACACGCAAAACCTTCAAAACAAGCTTCTGTCCCTCGCGGACAAAATCGCGGATGTTTCGAATCCAAGATGAAGATATTTCGGAAACGTGTAGTAACCCTTTCTTGTTATATTCATCTAATTTTACATAAGCACCGAAATCCGTGACGGTTTCCACAGTGGTCATCACCAAGTCGCCGGTCTCGGGCCACTCCAACTTCCTAAGCGCCATCGCGACCTTCATCCCTACTCGAAAACCGCGACTATTTCGCCCTTGATCTTTGCTTTCCCGCTTGACGGTTCGGCAAGTTCAATTCCACAAACGTTGCAATTCACTTTGTTAACTGCGCTGCTGAAAACTATTTGTTCGTTCCCGCATTTCAGACACTTTACTCGGACGAAACTGCTTCTTGGTCTTGGAATGAGTCTTTCCCAATCAGACATAGACATCATCTCTAAACAATCACACAATAGCCAATTTCCTCAGCCGTATACCGTCCTTATGCCTCATGAAACCGCAGACCCTGCATTTCAACTTCAAAGTCTGCTTCTTCGTTGTCTTCGCAAACTCTCTCTGAAGCGGATACTTCTGCCCACCGTAACCTCTCTTTTTTCGCGCGTGTTGACGCGCACCTTTAGCCAAGGCTCTCGGCTTGCCAACCTTGTAAAGAGTGACAGTGTGAGCCTGATGCTGTTTACACTTTGGGCAATATGTCCTGACTCCTTTCGGAACGTTCAAATCCATCACGGCTAACTTCGCATAAAGAAAACCACACATGTTCTTATACTTTTTCGCTTTCTTCGTTCAACTCGAATAGATGCCGAATGGCACACAAGCTTCTGAGAAGCCCTAAAGCTGTATCCATAAACATCGCGTTTGGATAGAATGTTGTAGTGATGCAAAACCTAAAAAAGCTCGTACGCCCCCAAAATATTCATGTAACATGCCGTGGAGATGGCACGCGCAGTTGACTAGCCGACTACGATCTTTTCGGCCAAACCCTGTCTAACGAGAATCTTAGCGTTCTCAACAGGCAAGGATGCAACATCCTCAGTCCTGAATGGCCCATAAGTTTTCATGTCCGCACCAACTATTGCAGGAACATCATTTAATATACGCACGGTAATCCTCTTGTGCCTTAGGTCAGTTATGGTTCGAGGCTCATGTCCATGCAAGATTTCTGTGGCAAAATTTGATACGGTCTCAACCAACGGTGAAATCTTCCCATAAATCTGTTCTTCCTCAGCCGTCAATGCTTCTCGAGAGACATCTTCACCCTTCGCTGCTTTGTTGACAATCTTCCGATATCTTACCCGTGTCAGTTCCAGGATCATGAGTTTCATATTCTGCATTTCTTTTCTGAGAAGATTCGCCTTTACCGTTCTTTTGTCGAGCATTCTGCTTTCTTCTTTGAGCTTTTTCACGTATTCAACGATTCCCGTGTAAAAGTCTGGTGGAAGCTTAGCCAGTTCAGCGTCTTCGAGTTCTTGTTTCCAAATTTCATACAATTGACTGTACATTTCTATTCTATTACCTCTGCTCTTTTTCTGCAAATCAGGAGCACAGCAGCTGCCGTTGGCAACTCAATTTTCTGATTTTTGTAAGGACCGAACGTTTGGTCACCCAGCCTAAACTCAGGTGCATTGGAGACTAAGACGGTGGCTGTGCCTTCTCTAAAGGCTATCGCACTTTTGAATGGGTCAAAGTCGTTTATCGCTGGAACTGGAAACTCCGTTTTTTTCAGCCCTGTTTTGCCATGCAATGTGCATCCCAGCCTGATTAGACGGTGAGTGTCCGTTGTAACAACTGTGTCAACGTTAGCGGACTGCGACATTACGAAGTATTCTATTATCTTCTTCCACGTTTCAGGGCCCACTCCTTTCACTGCCTCCCAAGGCTTTGATTCGTTTAAGTTCCTTAAAATTGCTCCCTTGTTCTTGACCATGGCCTCAGCAACATTTCCTTTCAGCCCTACGTCTCTGTAATCCTGTGCCTCAGCAATGAAGACAAAGTTATGAATCCCTTTGGCGATTCGTCCTCGCCAGCCAGGATCGTTCAGACTCAACACCTTCACCCTTTTCTCATCCAACCCGTGGGAAGGAATGTCTAAACCTAAGCCGCAGACATAATCAACAATTTCCTTGCGGGCGACACTGTCAAGATCTTTGATGGCTTCATTTTCAACGTGCACGTGATAACCTCTATGCCCTGAAAAGAATACTCGAATTTCTTTGTCAGAAAAGCCGAAATCCTTCATTAATATGTCCAAAAGCTTCATAGTTTCATGCTTTGCGGAGGCTAGACAAGCTTCGCAGGGCCAAGTGCTTTCATCGAACTTTTCACCACCGCAAACCGGACAATTTTCTGGCACAACTCCCTTTCCTGTGAAGCCGCACTTGCCGCAAGTCCATAGATCATGAACTTTGTCGCAGGATGTAGGAATGTGGTCAGCATCAATGTCAAAAACCAAGTCCGCGCCGGACCAACCTTTCTTTTCCATCTCAGCCTGCGGGTCTTCATAGTAGGCGCATGAGAAATAGGCATCTCGCGGCACTGAGTCGCCCAGAAAGGAGATTAATTCATTTCTGGTGTCAAAATTCTTATGGCGGAGCATCCACCCCTCAAACAAGGCGAAGCCGAATTCGCGTTTCTCAATCATTGATAAGTTTTCACTGAAAGAGAATCCTTTCGTGTAATATTCTCTAAACGTCTGCTGTACAAAAGCAATTGACTTCAAAGACGCTCAACACTAAATTCGATGTAAGGATAAAAAGCATTTCGTTCTAGGCCAAAGTCACGCGCACCACCTTGAATACTCTCGCTACTCGCCCGCACGTTGCCAAGTCGAACACATTGCAGGAGAGAAAGGCTCAAGAATACGCTAAATTCCACCAGGCTACGGTTAATTGAAAAAGCATGGAGTCTGTCCCGTCTCCTCATAAGCTGCACCAAAAAATACGGCATCCATTAGCTTTTTGTAGAAACAAACCAAAAACATCTGGTTCAAGCTTGTAAAAGAGGATATGTGATTCAGTAGCTCGTACATAGCGAGTGATATTGAGTGAACGCTAATGCCGAAGGGAAAAACGCAAACAATGGAGTTTTCATCGATAAAAGGAAACCTCGAAGCTGCTCTGTTATAGGTCTGATTCTGCCAACATATTGTGAAGCAGCAGACATCGAGAAATCAGTCGAAGAAATTGAACGCCTAAACCTGAATATGTCTATACTGGTTATAAATGATTCCAGCCCTTGGGGAACCGCGGATGCTGTTCGAAGACTGCAGAAGAAGTACAAGAACATTCTCCTTTTCGTCAGACCGAAGAAAACCGGGCTTGGAACAGCCATAACAGACGGATCTAAAGCATTCTTATCAATGAAAATCCCCCGAATTGTATAGTTACAATGGACGCAGACTATTCTCATGATTCCAGAGAAATCCCAAAGCTGATAAAACCGACAAATGCAGGTGGCGACTGGTTATCGGAAGCCGATATTGCCAAGGAGGCGGCACTGGGATTGGAGCATATTTCGGCTAGTAGTGAGAAAGCAGCCAACCTAGTCACAAAGGTCAGGATTGACATGAAAATCATCCGATCACACCAGCGGAATGCGGTGTTACTCCACGAAGCTTGTCAAGAGCATAATCAATGATCTGCCACAGCCAAACTTAGATACAGATAGAAACCATAAGACAAGCCCATACTCGCAAATTCAGGGTAAGAGAGGTCCCTATGTTTTTCGTAAATAGAAAAAAGGCAAGTCTAAGCTAGGTTAACGAAATAGGAGACTTTCTTGCATTTTATCTTCCAATCGGAAATAACGTGTCCACGTCTCTTGGCAGTCAGCTGCGTTTCATATCATCTCATGGACCACAGAAACCCAAAAACATCACAGTACTGCATAATCGACGGGGCGAAAGAAAATGGAAGAAGAACCTAGGAAGTTGGCATCCATAGAGAGCTTGGAGGCACGGCTACCCACAAGGATTGGCAACATAGAACGAAGTAGGATTCTCCTGTTCGTATCCGCGGTGATTTATGGCGCTGGTTTTTCCGTCTTGACCGTCCTCAGATGCTACGCACTCAAGACATGTGTGTGTGGGACCTTGGAATTTTCACGCAGTCCTTTTGGACGACCTCAAATGCTGGCAAGTTCTTCTATCATACATGTGAACTTTTCATTAACCCATGCGGCTCCTCCTTTGGAGGGCATTTCAGTCCAATCTCGTTTCTAGTTGTGCCTTTCTACTGGATTCTTCAAACGTCTGAAACGCGCTTCTTGTGATACAGGCCTTCATACTCGCACTGGCCGCCGTTCCAACATTCAAGCTAGCAAACGAATATGACCTGTGGCAGGACAGTAGTCTCCTCTTCTCCATAGCATATCGGATATACCCGCGCGCGAGCATAGCAATATTGACGTCTGCTTTCAAAAATCGGAAATTTGTTCTATATTCGGTTATTTCAAGCTCATTTCGAGGATCGGAACTGTTGAGAGATCGAAAGTCTACATATTAATGTTGTTTAGCAATTCTAGCCACTTGTCTGCGATTGCTATGGTATCAAATTCAACTGCGCTTTGCCTGCATTTTTTTCTGATATTCGCAGGATAACCATTATTCCACAGCTGGATTGCGAGTCTTGCCAGTTCAGAATCAGTGTTTGCCAGCCAACCTGTTTCTCCTTCCAACACAGTCTCTTTAGGACCCTGTTTGCTAAATGTCACTACAGGTGTTCCACAAGCCAAGCTTTCGATTGGGATATAGCCAAATGGCTCATCTGCGAAAGGGTAGAAGGTGAAGAGCGCATCGGAATAGAGTCCTATTAATATATCATCCTCTATTCTTCCTAAGAGCTCAAGATTTTTATGCTTCCGTATTCTCTTAGGGATCATTGAGAGTTTTCCACCAAATGCCTTAATCTTTATTCCTTTATCTAGAATCTGTCCTACCAGGTCAAAAATGGTTTCTTTGCCAAAATATGTCAAAACGAAATCCTCTGATGGAGTGGTCGACGTTGGCCTGAATTGCTCACAGTCGAGAGGAGGATAGATCACGTTGTTGGCTTGCACAGCAAACCCCTTGTAGATTGAGGCTGAGTATTTGGAATTAGCCACAACATAAGTAGAGCAATAGGCGATTTTTCTTGTAAAACGCTTGTCAAGTGCTTTAAAGATATGCGAAAGGGATTGATAAACCACTTTGTATTGCAGTGGAAGATTTTTCTTCATGTTATCCAAAGTGACTGTTGGCGGTCCTTGCGCGTACCAGACGTGTGCCGGAAAACCCAAAGTGTTAGAGAAATTCAATACGACACCATTGAATGTGGATGTGCCCTTGGAGTTCATGGAGAAAGCAGCCTCTCTAAACCATTCTTCCATCCACGCCAGTGATTCATTTTTCTTCAGAAGTGGTTCCTTCTTGAGGTTGATTGTTTGAATTCTCATTGAATCCAGTTTTCTTTGTAGTTCTGGCGAAATAGTGGTGGAAACCATTGTTATTCTCTTGCCTTTTTCTATAAACCTCTTTGCGAGGAGAATTGCTGGTCGCAGAGGGCCGTATTCGCTTAGCAAGGGGTCACAAATGAATGTAAGATCTTGGTCATCCCACATCAAGGTTCATCCATGCTCAATTCTCAAGTAAGCTTTTAATTCTTTCTTAAACCTAGTACTACGAGGGTCATTATGGGGTTGAATGTCATAAGCAAATTGAGACGACATCCAGCCCTTTTTCTATGCATCTGTATTCTGATGTACACGATAGTCTTTTCATACATTGGCATTTTGAAGCATAACGCTTTTACTTCCTCAGCTTGGGACTTAGGGATTTATGAGCAGGTAATTTGGTCAACCACAAACACTGGTAGGTTCCTCTGGTACACTGCTGAGATTGTGATAAACCCCTCATGTAATTTCTTTGGGTTGCATTTTTCCCCAATTCTCTTTCTAGTTGTACCTATATATGCGATTTACCAGTCAACTGAGACGTTACTGATCCTGCAGGCTTCAGTTCTGGCCTTGGCGGCAATCCCCCTTTATAAGCTTGTCCTCCATGAGAGCAAGAGTGTCAAACAAGCCTTAGCATTTGGCTTAATCTACCTCGCATATCCTCCAATAAATAGCATGCTGGTGAACGATTTTCATGTACAAGCCTTCTTGCCTCTTCTCTTCTTCTCTGCTTTTTACTACTTCAGAAAAGAAGAATGGACCAAATACTTTGTATTTAGTGTTCTCGCATTAATGGTGATAGAAATTGTTCCATTGATAGTAGTGTTCTTTGGCTTTTATGGCCTATGGATAAATAGGAAGAAACTCTCCCACATCACTGATGTCTTGCATCTTGGGCGGCTTTCGGCCAACAAGAGTATGATTTGTTCGATTGCCACAATAGCACTCGGCGTTGCTTGGTTTGTACTTGCAAGAACCGTAGTTTCTGCTGTGAATCCAACTGCTCCGCCACATCCAAACTGGCCGGAGTTTGGTGATCCAGTCCATGATCTTCTGGGCCTTTTGTTCAATGTATTAACCAATCCTTTCAAGACTATGAAGGCGATTGTCACCCCAGTGGGGCAAAAAGCGGTCTACCTCTTTGGTTTGTTCGCACCTTTGGCTTTTCTATCATTTCTGTCTCCACCATCACTCATCATCGGTGCTCCATGGTTCATCATTTCCTTCCTATCCAATTATTCGCCATATTATGCAGCAGTTGGTCATCAATACGTAGCCTTTGTTGCTCCGTTCATATTCGTATCTGCAATTTATGGTGTTAAACGTTTATGGGTTATCAAGAATCATTTTGCCTCCAGTAAGCGATTGGCGGGTGTTTTCAAAAAGATCAGCAAGATTAAGTACAGGAAAGTAATGCTGATTACATGCCTCTTCCTTGTCATAACGTTTTCATACATTGAAATCCTGGACATTCACGTGAGTCTCCCTGTTGTGACAGAGCATGACAAGGTTTTAGAAGTCTTCATTGGACTTATTCCCTCAAACGCTTCTGTTTTGACTCAGAATGACCTCTTCCCCCACATAAGCAGAAGGCTGTACGTATATGCTCCTTTGCCTAATGCGGCGGAAAGTCTTCCTGATAATACTACATTCGATTATATCTTTGTGGACACTAATTCAACGTGGTATACGGATTCTCTTAGAAACCTCGTTCATGATTATACAAAGAAGGGTTCTTTCGGTATACAATATGCTTCTGACGGTATTTTGCTCCTTAAGAAAGGTTATGTGGGTGAGACTGTTGATCCTATCGGAAAGGAGTAGTATTGTCATTTTCTATTGTCGAGAGATGATTATGCGACTTGAAATCAAGTAACGAACGAAACCAGTCAATGAAACGGTTGGGGCGATCTCTGTTTGAATACTCGGGTCTCGGTGGTAATTGCTACTTATAGTCGTTACATGGATTTACAGGAATGTTTACAGTCAGTCTTTGACTTAGAAGTTCCGCCTTATGAGGTGATAGTTGTGGACAGCGATTCTCAGGATGGAACAGAGAAGCTGAGGCATTCTTTTCCAATAAAATTTATGTCAATAAGGGACAGAAACAGACAGGTCGCTCGGAATCTCGGGATTTCCATTGCAGATGGAGAAGTAGTAGCCTTCTTAGATGATGATGTTGTTGTAGATAAGGATTGGGTGAATGAAATCACTAGGCCTTACGTGAATGATTGTGTAGGCGGGGTTGGGGGGCGTGTGATTCCTTATGGAACACATGGGAAGTCATATGTCGAAACAGGCAAAAGTGATGTGGGACGAGTATTCAGCAACGGGCTTGTTATCGGAAACTTCGATCTTCCCTCAAAACACTTGATCAAAGTTGACTCTTTCATAGGATGCAACATGTCATTTAGGCGAAAGTTGCTGTTGAAGGCAGGAGGATTTGACGAGAACTATGCAGGAACGAGTTATAGGGACGATACGGACCTCTGCATCCGCATTCACAGACTTGGGTACGCACTAGTGTACGACTCGAAAGCTTTAGTGTGGCATAAGTATAGGGGCAAACGTGTCAGAGGCGACTGGTCATACTGGTATGTTCGAAACCACGTTTACTTTTACCTCAAGAATCTTTTCGCAGAAGACAGACTGAAGTTTCCTATGTTTCTATATTCTATGTTGATGCCTCCAAGGGATTACGTTCTGAAATCTGGCATAAAAATGAAGGTTGAGCCTAAGTTAGTACGAAACGTGTTTAAAGGATTATATGATGGCTACAAGATCTGGCGAGGGCGCGTCACACGTAACTAGCTTGTGGTGTTGGATACGGAACAATCATGAAAAGAGAGAGCGCTGAATGTGCTCATCGCATCGAAACAACCACATGGAAAGGCACAACAGCCCGATTCTCTACAGTGCTAATTCTATCATATCTATGCTAGAGCCACGGCAGCTGACATTAGAAATACACCGAGAAAGAAACATGAGCTGAGCAAGCAGCGCTTGTTAATAACACAACATAAGGGCGCGCTCGCGCGCGCAGTTGGATGCTTTGGCTTTATAGTAAAGTCAAAATAGGTGAAACGGCCGATGTGGGATGTGGTGACTGCTAATTAGCGACGAATTCAAAACACTTTTTATTATACCTCCTTTAAGAACTGTGTTTGGAGAAGAGGGAACAGGTGTTGCTGAACACCCACATGTTGGTGTCGCATACTTAGTTGCTATGCTTAGACAGAATAACATTCGTTGTAAAATCATCGATATGTGTCTGGGTTACACGTATCTTCAAGTCCTTGAATTTATAGAGCAATACAAACCAAACTTGATTTGCATTACATGTTTTAGCTATGGTCATGACAAAGCAAATACGCTAATAGAGAAAATTAAAAACACACACTTTTCCTCCAATTTACCTATCGTAATAGGAGGTCCTCATTCTTCTGCAATCCGTAGTAGAATTCTTAAAGAAACTAGAGCAGATTTTGCTGTTGTGGGGGAGGGTGAACACGCTATCATTGAACTTATCAAAGAATTAAGAGAACCTAATCCTTGTTTTGAAAATATAAAAGGATTAATTTGGAATCAGAATTCACAGATAATAGAAAACAAAGAAAGACCTTATATACAAGAACTGGACAAGCTTCCGTTTCCAGCCTATGATGACTTTGAAATAGAAAGGTATATTTGCCATGATGACAGACGGTTACCGATTATAACTTCTAGAGGCTGTCCGTATCAATGCAATTATTGTAGTGTTCGACTTTCAATGGGGAATTGTTTCAGAGCTAGAAGTCCTGAGAATGTGGTTGATGAAATTGAATATTGGCACGAGAAAGGGTGGAACAAGTTTGATTTTAATGACGACACATTTACTTTAGATATAGGCAGAGCAGCAAGGATCTGTGAACTAATAAAAGAACGTAAGTTAGGTATATGGTTTTACTTATACAATGGTATTAGAGCTAATAAGGTAGATGAGGATTTACTAAAATCAATGAAGGAAGCAGGTTGTAGGTTTCTTGCATATGGTTGTGAGTCGGGCAATAACACTGTGTTGCGTGTTATAAAAAAGGGACTACGAGTAGAAGATGTCATACATGCAGTAAATATGACTAAAGAAGTAGGTATCAACCACGCAGTCAATTTTATAATAGGACATCCAACAGAAACCTATGAGAAAGCGATGGAGAGTATTAAGCTAGCTAAAGAGCTAAAGTGTGATTTCGTAAACTTCTATAATCTTATACCATATCCCAATACCGACTTATTTAAATGGATCGAAAAAAGTGGAAATGCCCGATTCCTTTATCCAGTTGAAGTATATCTTAACAAAATGTGTTACAGAGATCTTACTCCTGTGTTTGAAACGAATGAATTTTCAGCTGAAGACAGGATTAGAGCCTTAAAACAAGGGTTCCATTTATATGAAAGAACTGTAATGCAATTTAGATTTGGTAAACATGCAGGATATTTAGCGTATTTACTCGCAAGAAATAGATGGATATTTGAAAAGAGTCGTCGCATATTGATGCATACGAAGACCGGATCTAGAATGTATAGATGGATTACTAAACAATCTTATTAAAAAACGAAAACCGAGGAATAAACTGAAGACTGTTGAAAGAAAGCTATCAACCGAAAGGTAACAGAAGCCGACTTAATACTCGTTCCTAGAACAGCCTTCTATTAGTTTTTATAAGCCAGTTTGACCCGTTAATTTTCTTGGTGATATCTATGACAGTCGGGAATACGGGAGATATCACCAGGCAAGGTGAGGATGGCTATTTTGGAGGCCTGAGGCCATCCGTTAAGTCGGGATGAACTGGTGCAATTGTTTTCCGGTTTCTGAATCTTTCCCATAGAGCTTGACTTCCAATGACCATTAACGGGTAAGACATAATCCAAGCAACGGAGTACAATTGACCATAATAATTGTGAAAGGCTCCCCAATCACCGCCATTGACTCCAATTATGAAAATAGTCACTATCCTCAGGATGTTTATGAAATATGTGACCACGGCGCCAAATACAAAATAAACTGTTCTTTGCTTCCAAGAAATAGCACTACTCTTCAAAAACAGCAAAATCGTGACAGTGTAAATCAGAAGACTCTCAACACCAGAGCAGGGCCAAGCTATGGCAGCACTCCAACTTGCATGAGAACCAGTGGCTTGCAATATGGGCATACCGTTCGATATGCCCGTCAACGTTGTCTGATACCCTAGGAAATTCAAAACGTTTGCTGCAAGCGACGCCGTCGTTGGTACGATAATCTGGAAAGGGGTGAAACTTCCATACCTGTAAATGTTGTCGATAGTGTATAATGCCCCGATCGTTGCTAGAAATACCGGTGCAATCAGGATCTTCTTCAGGCCTTTAACCCCGAACTGCAGCCAGACAATCAAAGTGAAGAGGGCAGCAAGAACAAAATACTCTACGTCGAGTGGTATCCAGTCAGGTTGATCTATTCCGCTTCGCCAAGACCAATCTATGATTGCTCTGCTGGTGAAACCGTAGTAGTTTGAAGCAACCAAATAGACTGTGGGAAGCAAGAGAGCTAAGAGAAAAACAATAGTCCTTATTGACCTTGGCTTATTAGCCTTGATTGATTGAAGTGCATCCCAGCCCAGTATTATCTCCATCAGAGCTAGCCAAAGGAAGAAAAAGTAAAACGTTCTTCCCTTCCATGTCATTTCAAAACTATAGTATAGAATAGCCGTTTGTCTATCTAAATACAGTATAAGAAATGGTACGGCAAAGGAAAAGACTGGCAACAATTTTATTAGGATGCTGATGTTTCCTTTGAGGTCTTTCGTAGCGCTTGTCACCAGTTTTATCTCTTCTTTCTGGCATTCGATATGTCACCTTGACAGACATTTAAAGATGTCTGGAATGACTTGCCTACTTCTTGTTTATGCTGTCATTCTTGGGCAAAGCACCGGCGTTGACGAGAATTAGGATGTGAGCTTCGGCCCTTGCTGCCTTGAACATCTCGTTGAGTACATGATTTCCCCTTGCGAGCATTTTCGATTAACGGTTTTATTCTGATATATTAATCTGGAAACTTCTCACAATTTGGGGTGTTCTATCAGAACACAGAGCATACGACTAGAATTTTGCTTTCTTTCGGCATGTTCTGTTCTTAAACGATGGTCGGAGAAGATGCGCTAGGTTGTTTTCCTCGTTGCAGGCGCATACTCCAATCATAACTCTCCTCAAGCCGAGGCTTTGAGTTTCTTGATTTTGAAGATGTAGGAAGTGAACTCCTTGATTTCGTTTGCAGAAAGTTTTGATTTTCCGTTTTTTCTGTTAACAAAGGTCATCGGAAACTCTCTCACGTCAAACCCTCTCTTGCACGCTTGTCGTATGGTCTCTATCTGTATTTCGTAGGTCTGACTGTGCAGTTCTGGAACCATTTCCTTGACAAGTCTTGTTGAGTAGCATCGTAAGCCACTTGTGTAGTCATGAATTCTCGCTCTTACCAGTAGTGAGGCAAGTATGTTTGCCACGCGGCTTGTCAAGCGTCGAAACATGCTCCATTCCACCACTCCGCCTCCCCTACAGTATCTGCTGCCTATCGCTAGGCCTTTTCCTTCTTTAGCGGCGGAGATTGCGCGTGGAACGTCTCTGGGATTATGTGAGTAATCAGCGTCCATGGTCACTACGTAGCTGGGAGAGTTTTTTAATGATGAAAGTATCTTGAACCCATCTGTTATGGCTGTTCCAAGCCCGGTTTTCTTCGGTCTGACGAAAAGGAGAATGTTGTTGTACTTCTTCTGCAGTCTTCGAACAGCATCTGCTGTCCCGTCCGGGCTGGAATCATCTATGACTAGCACGCGAACGTCAAGATTCAGTTTTTCAATTTCGCTTATCAACTTTTCAATATTTGAAACTTCACAATATGTGGGCAGGATTAGCCCGACGTCTGATTCTGCATTCAAGTCTCCTTCAATGCCCTTAAGGCTTGCTGTTTCCGGTTGATTCATCTTTCCCTTTCCTGTTAGACCAACTGATTTGTAGCAATGTCAATATTAAACTTTTGACTGCCCAACATATGTTCATCATGGCTTTAACTCTTTCTACCGCGACTGTGTGAGCTTTTTCCTGTAGTATCCTAAAGGATGACGTGTTTTTTGGCATAGGTTGTCTGGGTTAGTGCAGACCCCGTGGGTTTTTAGCGTGTCACATTTTGGGGTGGTGTAATGGGTTCTGGAGCCTCTTTCTCCTGCTATGTGTTCAACTTGGTAGCGGGTCATTCTTTCGTTGAAGTCGGAGATGTTTTTGAAGAGTTCGATGACGTTTTCCGAGGGCATTCCGATGTTTATTAGGAATGAAGTTAGGGTGAACCTGCCTATGTGTGAGAGGTGGCGTCCGGATGAGAAGGCTTGGTATAATGCTTGTATGCATGGCGGGAAGGCTGTTTGTGTTATGACTTTTGGAAACCCTTCCATCTCGGTTTTGCCTATTTTTTCTATTGACAGTTTCTTTATTCTCTCGGCTGTTTCCAAGATTTTGGGTGGAAACTTCGGAAGGTCTTTTGCTTCCGTTCGTTTTTCCACGTATCTGCGGACTTCTTCGGCCAATAGCCTGGCTGTTTCACTCATTGTCAGGTAAACTTTTCCGTTTGTCAAAGTGCGGTTGGCGAGTTTCCACTTTTTTTCTCGCAGGTGGGTTGTGTTTCTGAGGTAATCGGTGAAGTGAAGTGCGAACTCGTAAGGTATTTTGGAGTCGTTGTTGAGTGTTAGTTTCCATTGGAAGTTCTGTGCGATTTTCATTAGTTTTTCTTTGGGTTCGGGTTTCAGGTCTTCGTATGCTTGTTTTGCTTCTGCCAGCGCGTATCTCTTTTGGATGAAGGAGTTTTGGGTTGCTATTGCAAGGACGATTGCAACTGTGAAGGAGAGGATTTCTATGTCTTCGTCGTGTTGCGGGTTTCGGCTGACTCGGGTGTAGAGTATGGCTTCTTCAACTCTTTCTTCGGCTCGGTTGAGGATTCCTTGAAGCTCGCTGTTTGCCAAGTCTTCAATTCGCAGGTCGGGCAGCTTTAGGTATTTTGCTGCTTCTTTTAGAAAGGGGTATTTGGTGTAGTCGTTCTTGGCGAATCTGGAGAAAACGGTTTGCATCTTGTTTCTCTCTTTATTCACTTTCGATTCTTGGTGCGAGGTAGAAGGTTAGTTTTCCTTCTTTTGCTTGTTGAAAGTCGAGTCTTATCGGCATGTCTGATGAGAATTCGAGTGTTGCTATGTCTGAGGTTGCGGAGGCGGCTTTTATTATTTCTGCCAGGTAGCTGAGGCTGAAGGTTGCTTTTTGAGGTTCTTTAGCGTCCAGTTCGAGCAGGGTGTCGCTTCCTTTTTGAAGGGTTATTGTTGCTCCCATGAGGTCGCCGGCGGCGTTGAAGACTACTTTTTCAGGGTCGGCTTCGATTTTCACGTGGTCGCTTACGAGTTGGGCGTCTTCGATTGCTTGGCTTAGGCCTTCGGTCGTGGCTTTTATTTTGGCGTTGAAGGTGATTTTTGGGGTTGGAACTTCCTCTTCTGAGGCTTCGAGGGTTGGCATTGTGAAGTTGCGCGTGTATTTTCCGGCTATTGTGACTTGGAGTTTCGCGGTTTTTTCGTCTATGGATAGTTCGAGTGTTTCGTCTCTGCCGGCTCTTTTGAGAAGCTTCAGCAGTTCGGTTACGTTTATGCACATTTTTGTCGGCTCGGTGCAGGTGTATTCTTCGAAGACTGTTTTTGGCCATTCGAAGTCTATCATGGCGACGCGTGATGGGTCCATTGCTCGCAGTTTCATGCCTTCAGCGTCGAGTTTGAACGTGGCTTCGTCTACGAGTATGGAGATGGATGTAATCATGTCTCTCAGTTGTTTGACATCAGCGACTTTGAGTTTGAACATGAAAGTCACCTTTGCAGGTTATGTTTAGTTGTTAATCATGACTTTATTTAGCTTTAGGTTGCTTGTTCAGATGCTTTTCCTTCTTTGGTAGGTTGTTTAAAAGGTGAGCACAGAACTGTTGGGGTGTCTGTCACGATGGTGAAGGCTGATTCGAGCCTTTGTGTTTGAGTACTCAAACCGTGATTTCTTTGAGTGTCAAAAGGTGAATTCTGATGGTTGTTCGTGCGGGTTGCATGTCGGGTTTCGACCTTCTGCTTTTGAGTACTCAAACCGTGATTTCTTTGAGACTCAATCTTGTTTGTTTTTGTTTGTGGTTTGTGACTGGTGTGGGGTGTTGGTGTTTTGTTAGGGGTTTTGTTGTTTTTGTTTGGTTATTGTTTTTTGGATTTTTTGGGCGATTTTGGTGATGTCGATTTTTATTAGTATGATTGTTATGGCGATGGTCAGGGTTGCTGAGATGATTGCTAGGGCCTCTTGGGTTAAGAGTGATGAAAAAGTGCTTTCGCCGAATTGCCCGAGGTATGCTCCAAGTATTGTGATTAAGACTTTTCCAAGGAATATTGCCAGGCAGAATTTGGCCGGGTTGTATTTCACGAGTCCTAGTGGGATTATGACTGGCTCGTCTGGGACTGGCGTGGCCGCTACGAGGAACAGGGCGAGAAAAGCCCATTTTTTCACTTTTAAGCCCGTGGCGTTTAGGCGTTCTCTGCGTTTTTCACTCAGGAAGCCTCCGAGAAAGAAAGTGACTAGATAGTGTATGAACTTGGCTGAGGCTGAGCCTAGGGCGACGAGGAAGCCGAGGGTAAACGGGTCAGAGTCGACAAGCAAGGCAGCGTTGGAAGCTATGAGAAGATTTGAAGGGCCGGCAAAAGGGATAAGGTTCAAGATGAAAGAACCGAGAAGAACGCCTAGCAGGGCAGAACCGGATGCCAATCCATTCCCAGCTTGTTTTCACTTTCCGCGACTAGTATAGAGCGCGACTTTAATAAGCGCGAGCCATTTTTCAACGGTTTGTCATCCTTTTGCAATATTCTTAAATTGTGCTTGCATGTAGCCTTTTGTATGCATGAATGGGCCTTGGCCGAAGCAGTGATTTCCGCAGCCTCTGAAGCAGCCAGGAAAGAGGGGTTGAGAGAAGTCACAGAAGTGAGGATAAGAGTGGGCGAGCTGCAGCAAATAGAGCAGGACGTGTTAGAGTTTGCACTCTCACAGCTCAAGAAGGCCGAGCTTGAAAGCGCAGAGTTCAAGATGGTGAAGGCAAGGGCAAAGCTGAGGTGTCGAGCCTGCGGTTATGCTTGGATTTTCAGCAAGGAAAAACTGGATGCAAGCGCGGTTGAGGCCATCCATTTTGTTCCAGAAGTAGCACATGCTTACGTTAAATGCGCAAAGTGCGGCAGCCCAGATTTTGAAGTGCTCGAAGGACGCGGCATTTGGCTTCTAAGTGTTAAAGGAATGAAATAGGCATGGTTGACCCTAGAATCACCATAGTGAATGGAAGATTGAAGGGGATACGCCGCATCATAGCTGTTTCAGGCGGCAAAGGCGGAGTCGGCAAAAGCCTGTTTGCTTCAACGTTTGCCCTGATTCTTGCGAAGAAAGGCTTCAAGGTCGGACTGTTCGATTTGGATTTTACGAGCCCATCAACCCATGTCATTCTAGGCGTCCAAGACTTGCAGCCGAAAGAAGAAAAGGGCATAATCCCGCCCCGAATCCACGGTTTGAAATACATGTCAATAGTCTACTATTCAGGCAACCGTGCTGCCCCCCTGCGCGGAGCAGACGTTTCAAACGCGTTGATAGAATTGTTGTCGATTGTCAGATGGGGAAAACTGGATTATCTTATCTTAGATATGCCACCGGGAATAGGCGATGCAACTCTTGACTTGATAAGACTAGTAAAAAGCATAGAGTTTCTAATAGTAACGACACCCTCACAATTAGCTTTTGAAACAGTGAAGAAACTCGCCGGTCTGTTACATGCGCTGAAAATCCCGGTAATAGGCATCGTAGAAAACATGAAAATGAACCAGTCAAGGACGGTGCAAAAAGAAGCACGAATGCTTGGTTTGACTTTTCTTGGAGATGTACCATACGACACAAAAATAGAAGCAACTATCGGAGAAAAGGATGTGCTCTTGGAGACAACTTTCGCAAAAAAGGTGCAAGAAATTACTGCAAAGATCGAGCGATCATGAAAATTGTGGACATTGACACGTTGTTAGATACCTGGATTAACTAATACTCCTGTGAGCATACCAGTTGCCATGGTCAATGCAAGTGCGATGATCATGTGTTTCCGCATTATTGTTGATTCAGTGTCGCGTGACTCGTCAACCGTGACCACAGCATTGTTGATTTTGGCAGGAGTAACAGCGTGCGTGCTCTTCAGGCCACGGTCTTATCAATCCGAAAGCTGCGGCAAATTCTTTAATTGCTTCTTTTCCCTATGTCCACTTAGATAGAGATGCAGGAGCCATTGACTTATCCTTTCTCCGCGATTGTCTCCTTAGATGATTTAAGGCTGGCTTTGATTCTAAATGCCATCAACCCCAGGATTGGCGGCTTGCTGGTTAGGGGGGCAAAGGGGTCTGGGAAGACGACGGCCGTCAGAGCGTTGGCTCAGATTGCATTAAACGTGAAGGTGTCTAAGGACTGTCCATTCAACTGCAACCCGGATGACCCTTCAAACATGTGTGATGGGTGTAGAAGCCTCTACATCAAGAATGCGAAACTTCAGTTTGAAGAGAAGAGAATGAGAGTCGTTGAGCTTCCTCTCGGAGCAACTGAGGACAGGGTTGTAGGAAGCCTCAATGTGGAAAAGGCCATCAAAATGGGTGTTGAAGCTCTCGAACCAGGCATCTTGGCAGATGCGAATCAGAACATACTCTACGTGGACGAAATCAATCTGCTTCCAGACCACATAGCAGACGATCTGCTAGATGCAGCCGCTACAGGCTGGAACGTTGTAGAACGTGAAGGCATATCTGTCAAGCATCCTTCACGGTTCATCTTCATTGGGACGATGAACCCGGAAGAAGGCCAGATTAGACCCCAACTTTTGGACAGGCTACCGTTGTCTGTTGAGGTCCGCAGAATCTCGGATACGAATGAAAGGGCTGAAGTAGTGAAGAGAAACATGGAGTTCGAAGCCGATCCGGAAGGCTTCGTGAAGAAATATGGCGCCAAGCAGGAAGAGCTCAAACAGAAGATAGATGAAGCCAAAAAGATTCTTGTAAACGTCAAGATCAGCGACAGATTCATCAAGATAATTTCCGAATTGTGTCTAGAACTAAAGGTCGACGGAATGCGCCCAGACATCGTGATAGCCAAGACCGCAAGAACACTGGCAGCTTTCGAGAACAGAACGGAAGCAACATCGAAGGACATTCTCACAGCCGCCGAGCTTGCTCTGAGCCACAGAACTAGAGAAGGCGGTTTTCTAGAGCCGGCGACGCCGAAAGAAATCAAGGAAGCGTTACTCGCCAAGCTCGAGGAAGCAAAATCTCACCAAGGCGATGAGAGCACCAAGGTGGAAAAGGTGAGAGAAAAGGAAAACAAGGAAAAGCAACCATTGCAAGAGGAGAAAAGGAGAACCCTTCTTCCCTTCGGAAGAAGCAAGAAAGGCCCTGTCACAAGGGAAGAAGCAAGCAAAGGCAGGCTAGGAGATTCTGGTTCGGACAATCCGAAGTTAACGATTAACGACGGCAGCACACCTCGATTCTTATTTGAGTCAGAACCTGAGAAACGCGGCAGCACCACTTTGACTGAAAAAAACAAGTGGTCTCGTCCAAAGGTGACTAGAGGTGCAGCATTCATTGACAGAATTCGCGAAGGTAGACTCCTGCACTTCGGATTCTTGTTTAAAGTGAGGAAAGAGTTGAAACACCCTACGAATAGCGTCGGAAAAAGAGCCGAAGCCGTAGCATGCGCTCACAGAGGGCGGGCTCGAGGATGGAAGATTCCGGAAGGCAAGCCTTCTGACATTCATTTTCCAGCAACAATTAGGACTGCAGCAAGAATCCAAAAGTTCAGGGACAAGCCAACGGGTGTGTCTCTCTCGATACGCCCGGAAGACGTTAGGGAAAAGGTGAGGATCTACCGTGCTCCGATGACAATGGCCTTTGTTCTAGACTTGAGCGAATCAATGCTTAGCAGCATTGACAGCATAAAAGAAGTGATGTTGAAGCTGCACAGCGACGCTTACCGCTACAGGGATAAGGTTGGAATAGTGGCGTTCAAAGAGACGGGAGCTGTCGTGGTTCAACATCCCACGGCAAATGTGAAGATGGTCGCTAACAAGCTTCTGAGATTGCGGATAAGCGGTTTCACACCCTTAGCCGCAGGGATGCAAAAAGCACTTGAGGTCTTGAGAGAATCTAAGCGCAGAGACCCCTCCACGATACCTGTGATGGTCATTGTGACCGACGGAGACGCAAATGTCCCTCTGAAACGAGACTTGCAAACAGGCGAAATCCGCGAATTCAACACCCTAAACATGTCCCTCTACAAGTATGAGGATGAAGCTATCAAAGACGTCGTTTCAGTTTCTCAACTCATAAGGAAAGAAAATGTGTACACGGTGGTTGTAAACACGGTTCCAATCTCTACAAAGTTGCAGACAGATACGATTCCAACCTATACTAAGCTGCAAACGATTTCCAGCTCCTTCACCACGAAAATAATAGCCTCGCTCACCAACGGGATACACTATGAACTCTCAGGTAACACGTTCACGCAAGAAGAAGAACCGACGGCAGAGTTTTCCCAAGCCTTACTTAATGCGCAGAAAAACATTTCCGAATTCAATTATCTGAGTGCGCGCGCTTATCTGATGCATGAAACCAGAACGAGATAGTCGGTCTGTGCAATGAAAGAAGAAAGATCTTGTTCCGTGTGCGGCAAGATGACTTCAAAGTTGTTGTTCAAGGACAAAACGTTGAACATTGCCATGTGTTCAACTCAGTGCGAACACCAATTTCTTGATACTCTCAGTCGAAGTGACGAAGACAAAGTGCTCAGACATTTAGACCACAGAATAGGGGAAGCAAAATCGCATAATAGAATGTGCTGGATCATAGCAGGTTTAGGAGCGTTAGTCGCCGCCACAGGTTTTTTTATAACAAACGTTAATGTATTCCTTGCTGGAGTCTTGACAACGACACTTGTGACTTTCTTAACCCGCTATTTTGAAGACAAGATAACGAAGTTGACTGAAAAGAGAAAAAGGATTGCCATATGAACACAGACGCGTTGGAACACGCGCTTTAGGTCTCCGATGCTTTTTCTCATTCTTCACATACTCGTGCAACAACGCAATGCGACCCATGGCAGTTTTCGTGGTTACGATGAGTCTTGGACACGCGAAAATGTCTTTATAAAATAGGATGCTCTAGTCCCTTTCATGAGAGTTGGAGTACTATTCTCAGGGGGAAAAGATTCGTGTTTGGCGTTACACAAATCGAAGAGTTTTCATGATGTCGTTTGCCTGATCAGCTTGATCTCTGAAAGCCAGGAAAGCTACATGTTTCATGTTCCCAACATAGAAATGACTGGTAAACAAGCTGAAGCCATTGGATTGCCGCTTGTTCAAAGAAAGACGGAGGGCAAGAAGGAGAAGGAACTTGAAGACCTGAAAAAAGCCCTCGGCACGGCTAAAGCTGATTTCGATTTGGAAGGAATCGTAACAGGTGCCGTGAAATCAATTTACCAGTCAACTCGAGTACAGAGAATCTGCAAACAACTCGGTTTATGGTGTTTCAACCCCTTATGGCTAAAGGATGAAATAGAGCTCCTGAACGAGGTTGTCAAAAACAAATATGAAGTCATAATATCGGGTGTCTTTGCTTTTCCCTTGGATGAAAAATTCCTGGGAAGAAACTTAGATAATGACATGATTCATAAGCTCGAGATATTGAAGGATGAATATGGTTTGAGCCCTGCCGGAGAAGGTGGGGAAATAGAGACGACTGTAACAGATGCACCTTTTTTCAAGAAGAAAATAGAAATTCTTGACCATGATGTCTCATATAGAGACTACTCCGGCGTGTTTAGAGTGAAAGATCTTAGGTTGGTCGACAAGTGATTCTGATAGTAAATGTCTGTTCAGACAGACTCGACTATTTCGAGTTTGTCAAGCCCGTCGAAGATATTCTAAAAAAGGCTGGAGAAGACTTTCTTACGAGGCACTTCTTGAGTCTGAATTACCGCGACATCAGCCGGGCAGAAAAGGCAATCATATGCGGAACAGCTTTGAGGGATTTCGAGTATCTAGACATGATTGAGAAATTCGCGTGGATCAGAAAGGCTGATGTACCAATTCTTGGCATTTGTGCAGGAATGCAGGTTCTTGCGAGACTTTTTGGCAGCAATCTTGTAGAGAAGACAAAAATCGGCAGATACAAGGTCAAGGTCGTTCTAAAGAGTATTTTGACATACAAAAATGAATTCTATTCTTATTTCCTGAATTCCAGAGCAGTAGAACTGAACGAAGACTTTGAGACACTCGGCGAATCTGGAAACGTCAAGTGTATGATCAAGCATAGGCGAAAGAGACTCTACGGCTGCCTATTCCATCCTGAAGCTCTCAACCCAGAAATAATAGTGAATTTCCTGCAGCAGCTGATACCACAGATGTGAGCGGTAGCAGTCGGTTTTTTGGACCATCCATGTTTAAGATGAGAGAAGCATTTCGCACTTCTCCGACGCGACATATTGTGCCATTCATCGAACGTCAGGAGTTTCAGTACCCTCTCTGCCCAATACTTCGAAGCGCGCGCGTATGCGTCCTGTCTCGAGCAGCTTCACCATTATTTCTTTCTGTTCTTTTTGCTTGTCTAGCTGTTCTTCGAGAGTTGCCAAGACTTTCTCGATTTCCAGCGGTTTCATTATGTAAGCGTCTGCTCCTTTGTTCAGAGCTTCAACTGCGTTTTGAAGCGACGGATTGCCGGTCATAATGATTTTTCTGGTTCTCGGGCGCGTCGGTTTAAATTTAGCTAGCAGTTCGACTCCGTTGATATCAGGCAACATTATGTCAATCAACGCAAGGTTGTAGTACCGTGCATTTGCTTTCTGGATTGCCTCAGCGCCGTTCTCAGCAGAGTCTGGACTGTAGCCGTTTTCATCCAGCACCTTCATCAACAGTTTCCTTATCCCAGCTTCATCGTCCACTATCAGCACTGAAGGCCTGCCCGCATGAGAGTTTTCGACACTCAATTCATCCATTGCCCCACATGTTAACGTGCATCAAATTACAAACAATCATCAGATTCTAGAATTATAAGAATTACTCATGATGAATATTTATTTGGAATAAGTTGAGAATCAAAGCTGCGTCATGATAATAGTTCCGACATGTCATGGAACATTGAAATGCAAGCAGTAGCCCTTCTTATTCTTCAGAGGGAATCTTTGGTGCGGTCGCCGAGATTTGAACCCGGGTCGTCAGCGTGGCAGGCTGATGTCCTAGACCAAACTAGACTACGACCGCTCATTATCCATCGGTAAAGGACATTCTGCAGAGGTTCTTATTTTCCTTTTCTGCGTAAAACCGTTGACCGCAGTTTTGAATTATGAAGAGCTTCATGGTCATTGTCAGCCGATTTTTCAGGTTCAATCGAGGGCGACTCTTCCAATTGTTGAAGGAAAGCATTAAAAACTTGACGGCATTCTTTGGTTTTTCAGTCGCTGCCCATTAAGGATGCGTAATATTGGGGTTCCTTGATCCGTTCGCTGCAATCATCGTTTCATTAGCGTTCCTAATCGTGCTCCTTTATAAGCGAGTGAATCTGGGCATCGTGTTGAACGCAACGGCCCTGCTTTTAGCTTTGCTTGCACTTGATTGGCAGCAAATCCCAGCGGTAATCTACGCGACTACCGATCCTAGTACGCTGGATGGCATACTTGCCATCTCTGTTGTGATTGCAACCTTTGCGATAATGTTGTTGAGCCAACTCTACAAGGAAACCGGCATGGTTAATGATCTCAGCGATAGCATGGGCAGAATGATCAACAACCCGAAGGCTGTGCTGAGTATTCTGCCTGCGGTGATAGGATTTTTGCCCGTTTCTGGCGGAGCTCTGATGTCCGCTCCACTAGTGGATGTGGAGGCTGAGAAGCTCAAACTCAAGCCTGACAGGAAAGCTTATGTGAACCTGTGGTTCAGGCACACTATTTTTCCCGTTTATCCGATAAGTCAGCCTCTGGTAGTAACCGCGGCGATGACTGGCGTGGCCATGCCTCTGATTATCCTGCGTCAAATCCCTGTGGTGGTCGTCATGGTAGTTGCTGGGTATGTCATCGGTTTCTGGAGAGTTTCCAACGTGAAGGACAACGAGAAAGTCATCAGGGACGGCCGAAAAACCTCATACTCGAAGGCTTTCATGGCGGCCTTTTCCCCGATTCTTGCTGCAATAGTCGCTGCAATCTTGTTGGATGTGGCTGGTGCGAGCCTTCGCTTAAGCGAGCAGGGATTTGACGTGCTGATAGCAACTCTTGTGGGAGTAACTGTTCTGATTGTCGTTTCTAGGCTGGATTTCAGAGTATTCGCAAAGCCTTTCAGAAACTGGGGGACATACGGAATTGCCTTTGCGGCCTATGGCGCATTTCTTCTCAGAGAAACGATGAAAGAAGCTGGAATTCGCAGATCTTTACACCGCTCGTGACGAGTGGAGGCATCGACATCGTGCTGTTGCTCATAATTGCTCCGGCAGTTTTTGGGCTTTTGACGGGTTCGCCGCAGGGGGGAATCGCGATAAGCGTCGCAATCCTGAGTGGGCTGATAGCCTTCACCCCTAAAGTGGCAGCAATGATTTACATGAGTGCTTATCTCGGTTACACGATTGCACCGACGCATCTGTGTTTCACATTCACCGCAAGCTACTTCAAATGCTCTCTGGAGAAAATCTACAAGTATGTGATTCCGTCATTTCTGGTGACTTTCGCGACGGCTTTGCTCCTCTATTTTCTGCTCTAGCGATCCGACCGGTTTCTGTTTTCTGCCATGTTGCTTTTGCGACTATTGCACCTCACTGCTCAAGAGCAGGAGATCTGCGAAGCCCAAATCTATATTCGAAGGCACGAACAAGAGCGCGTCCTACACGGTATTATGGATATGGAGTCTAGCTTCACAACTCTTTTGACCCTGCGAAACAGACTGAATCACATAGTGCACCGTCCCATTACATTGGTTGGACAAAGATGAAACGATCGTGTACTGACAGGAGAGGAATAAGCAATGTCGTTACGGCGATGTTAGGTTTGGTGATTGTCGTTATCATAGTGGCAAACGTCTTCATCTGGAACTATGAGATGAATAGGTATGATTGGGAAAGGGCACTGGAAAAAGTAACCGTTGAGAACGTCATCCGAAGCAATTCCGCCTCGTATAGTCCGAATACCTACAGTCTTCTTGGAAACACTAGACTCGTTTCAGGATCAACGAGCAATCTTGTTTCTGATGATTCGATTTACATGATGACACGTTCGTTTGCTTCCATGACATCTGCAACAAACAAGACCGATGCTTTCATAGCATACAGAAGCAACAGTGGGATGGACGAACTGAGCTCTCCTAAGAGTCGTAGCTGGGATGGCGACAAGGCTCTCTGGAGCGGGGAAAGCGAAATGCCGAGGGCGGCCAATTCAGTTCTCCTCGTCAGAACTGCGTACTGCCCAATCCAACAGCGGTCATTCGAGAAGATTGTAGTTACACTGACCGAAGAAGGATATCTCGACGCATACGTGTATGATGGGTCATCATGGGTTACGACCAGCAATCTGGGTCAGATATGGATGAGCCAGCCAGCACTTGCCACTAGGCCATACGATATCGCTTATGAATCAGTGTCTGGCGAAGCCTTACTTGTTTACGAAACAGTTGTCGGAGGCGGAACCAAGGACTTAGCATACAGAACTTGGTCGGTCAACTCAGGCTGGAGCCAGGAAAAATATTACGATGACAGCGATCATGCCTCAAAGATTATCGTCACATATGTTGCCTTGACTTCTGTTCCAACCTCAGACAAGATTGGCGTCGCATACATCGACAGTTCCAACAATGACGCAAGTGCTATGATCTGGGATGGTTCCGCATTCAACAATATTCTTGAGTTGACAGGTTCAATCTCGATAGTGACAGAAGAATGCATCTCAATTTCTTCAGAAACAAGCGGCGCAATAGTGGCTGTTGCTGGGGAAGGCGAATTCATTAAATGGAGCATGTTCACAACATCGTGGTCTCCCGTGGCTGTTTTCGACATAAATTCTGGCGCAACAAGTCCCATGAATTGGCTGAAACTGGCTCAGTCGCAGAATGACAGGGTGATGCTAACGAGCGTTGACGGTGCAACTGACTTGGCTACTAGCGTTCTAGATGAGAACTCGATTGGAAATCGACAGTGGGAAACATCCATAGAGTCAATGGGCTCAATGACTTCCGCCGCGTCTGTTTCGGCAATGCGTTTCACTGCGCAGATAAGCAAATCTGTTACCAACATTCTGGTTTTCGTTCAGACAGCTTTGGCCTCGCCGGCCTACAGGTTTGGCATAGAAACCAGCACCGCCGGCTATTTGCCCAGCGGAACTTATGTTGGAGGAGCTTCTAACTATGCCGTTGCCACACCAAGCACCACTGGGTGGCTAAACCTCACGCTTCCTTCCGCAGCAACGTTAACTACAGGAACAGTGTACCATGTCACTGTCAGATATGACAGCGGAACCATAGGAGGAACAAACTACATTGCGTTGAGACGGCTGGGTACGAATCAGAACAATTTCCGTCCAAAAGAAAACGCCATAGATAGTTGGCTGAATACCATTTCAGGCACGGCCATTCAAAATCGCGACCCAGTTTTTGTCTTAAAATACAACGACACTGACAGCTACGAGGCAATGCCATATGATGATGTTGCCTCCCACAATATCTACGGAGCGAACTGGTATTCTGAGAAGTGGACACAAAACGGAGACAACACGATCGTAGGCGTCAATCTTCCTTTAGTAAAGACAGGGACGCCTCCAGACTACTTCTACATCATTCTTCGCAACGAAACAGATTCACAGGACGTCGCAACGATTACAGTTCCTCAAAGTGACATAACGACTACGCTGCAATGGTATGAACGATACTTCAGTTCACCCATATCTTTAGTGAGCGGAAAGTCATACAGACTGATCTTGAAGTCTCCAAGTTCAACCTCGTCGAACTATTTCGCGGCAAGAAGTCTTACGACAAGTCAGGCAGGAGCCTTGACGTATGACGGGGCGAACAGCTACTACAGTTACTCCTCAAACGGCGGGTCAAGTTGGATAGACACGCCCACACAGGACCTGACGTACATTCTACTATTGCAGAACGCTGGAACGATGGGGTGGATAGTTCATCCTGCCTGGGACACGAGCGTAGACACGCATGCTTCAAGATGCGCTGACTTCGCATGGGAGTATTGTCCACTGCCCAACTTCAAGAACGAGGGCATTCTTGTGTATGGAACAACTACTGGCCAGATTACTTGGCGCAGGTTTCGAGCACCAAACTTTATGACTGCAGCAACAAATATCGTGATGGGCATTAACATTCACACGTGGGTCCAACTGAAGTCAAACCCAAGAACCGTAGGAAACGACACAGCGGTTATCTTGGGCGCAGTCCTGGAGGCGACAACTTACGACCTCGGAGCCATCAAATGGAATGGAACAACCTTAGCGGTGATCGGTACGTCAACTTTTGCGGATGACACAACCATTGCTGGTTATGAATGCTTTGAAATCGAATTCGCATATTTCGGCGACCCAGTAGAGTTCACGAATGAAGTAGAATTCACTGGAACATCAGATCTCGGAAATGGGACATCTCTCATTTGGGCGGTTGATGCTGCTTGGAGCACCAGCAATGTTTCAGTCACCTTTCAGCTGTTCGACTACAGCCTTGGTGCCTATCCAATAGGTGGAGATGGATACATTTACTATGATTCCAGTGTTGCCCCATACGTTGATGAAGCTAAGAACCAAACCATAACGATAAACCCAACCCGCTTCCGTAGCACTTCTGGACAATGGAGAGTGAAGGTGACAGGAGTCAAAAGCTCGAGTGAGCAATTTGCGCTAGAAGCTGATTTGATTGAACTGCAACCTCCCAGTGCCGGACCCTACTTCCTATTCAAAAACAGAGGGACCCTGACTTCTCACATAGTATCCTTATGGGTCATCAATTCCTCATTTCACCAACGTTATGACTTAAGCATTTATCTGAATTCGGGCCAGGACATCGTTTTCTACAGAGACGACATCAGTATACCTAACGGTCAATACACGGTAAGAATTGTGACAGAAAGAGGTAACCTCGCAGTGTTCTCAGGATCATGATGTCACACGCACGCCGATGCAGGTATGCTGCTTTCGATAAAACTTTGATACAAACCGTTTTTGGCTCTGATTGTCTACGTAAGTACCGAACACTGTTGCCGACGTCTGCACTGAATTCAGTATGGTTGGAATCGATTGAGAAGAACCCTTGACGCGTGCAACTCCCGTAATCTTCATACCTCATGCGTCCTTTCTACGAACTGGTTCATCTGATAATTCCAAAGAACCACATTGACGACAATAATGACCACACTATGACTAGACTTAGCATAACCGTACACTACGTTGCTGAGACCTTTTGAATCATGACTAATTCGGGTATATGCCGTTCCCACCAAAGCTAAAGATTAAGCCTGTGTCGTTTCTGTCACTGCTTAAGGGTAAAAGAATTACGAAGCTCAAATCCATATTCAAGGGCAGCAACAAGAGACGAATTGAAAACGCTAATCTGCTCAGAGTGCGTGCCATGTTTTCTATCAACATCAGTGCAATGACACGGAACAAGGCTTATGAGAAGAAAGTCTAACGAATATCTAGGGGAATTCAAGAAATGCTGCTGAAGTTCCTCGAGAGCAAGTATCTAGTTGGAACACGTATCGAAGATTGTTCTTCTCTAGTTCAAAAGGCATTGAATGAAGTGGGCTTGAAAAACGTGGTAATAAAAAAGGAAGTCCCCCCTCACTATTTGTTGGTGGCCTACAGCCCCGGATGGGTGGGAAAAGCATTAGAGATAGAGTTCGTGTTTAAGGAGAAACGAAATGGCACGGAGGTCTACGTCAAATGGCCTTATGCAAGAGAAATTCCGCAAGATGATGAAAACCTTACTGAATTTCACAAACAAGAAGAGGAACGAAAGCAAAGGACTGAACACCTTATTGAGAAGTTCAAGAGGGAGATTGGAGCAACTGACATTCTGACGAGTTAGCCTCTGGTCAAAAACTCTCGTTGACAGCCTCGCCATCGCGTCTTAACGTAAGGCCTGAGCGTTCAACATATGGAAGAAACGGTATTGATTGGAACTTAATAGGCTTATTCCTGCAGATTGCTAAAAAAATTGAGCTTATTGGTGCCGAGGGCCGGGTTTGAACCGGCGACGACTCGGTCTTCAGCTTCGCCCTCAAGCACGGATGCATTGAGTCGAGCGCTCTCCCAGGCTGAGCTACCTCGGCAATGATAGCAGTTCAAAAGAAAGGCAAATGTGCTTTTAAGTTTTCTGAATTGAATTCTAAGAAGGGAGAGGTGCAAGCTTGTTTTCTCATTGCACACGAAGGAGAAGGGAAAGAATCTCCGTGTAAATGTGTCCACTTGCACCTCTGATTGAATCAATGTGAACATAACCGCTTAAAAGGTTTGTGACACATTGTTTCACAAGTACCACTAACCGTTTTGTTCACATTGGAAGTGAAAGCTGGGAAACGTTTGCCTGATTTTGAGCTGGGATTATTTCAATTCTCTGGAAGGAAAAATGCGGGAAAACAGTTGACGAGGATTGGAGAAATGACTAGAGGGGTAGAAAATGAATTATCCCGTAACCAATGACAGCGGACATCAAAAAGCACAAAGTCAAAAGAACCTTGTCAATTCTCTGGTCCTCTTCAAACTTCCTGTCGCAACCAGAAATGCTCATACAAGTCACCTTCTCTTGTTCAAGGCTCTTAAGGAAAGGTTTTATGAAGCTGGAATACGTATTTCAGAGCCAGAATCAGCAGAGACAAAGGCAGAGATGCGCTGAAAAAAGGGTTAAGAGGGCTCGTAGTCTAGCTGGCTAGGACGTCGCCCTCACGCGGCTCACATGCCGGAGGAAGCGGCGAAGATCCCCGGTTCAAATCCGGGCGGGCCCACCAAGTGTCTTCTTGTTGAGCGTGTAGACAAAAAGGTTTATTAAATATTAGCATTTGAGATACTGATTCAGAGGTTGAACAGAATGCAAAGAGAACAAGACCTATGGAAACTAGACGAAGAAGACTGTCCCCTAAAAACTCACGAAAAAGACTTCACGTGCGACGAGTGTGGAAGAACATTCCAAAGACCAATATTAGCGACAGTCTCAACCAGTGGCCAAACACAAACGTACTACGCATGCCCACGATGCATGACCAAGGTTCAAAGCTTCAGAGCGTCAGCGGAAAAGAAGGAAGAAAAGGGCACAGTCTTGAATGTGGAACCGAGGAAGTTGACGGCAGAGCCAGAAGACGCAGTGAAGTGCGGGCATTTCTTCGGGTATCTAAACAAGCATCAGAAGAACATGCCTTTTCCTGATGAGTGCCTAACATGTGCAAAAATGGTTGAATGTATGCGTCACTAAACCTAACTTCAGTGCACTCTACAGATTCATTGAAGAACAGACACCTTGAAAAAGCATTCGTGCTGCCGATTGCGACGGCACGATGGTTTTGGAGTTTTCGAGCGCGAGTTTGCATTGTATGTTAAATTCACATGGAGGGCTTCTTTTTCATAGTTATGTCCTTCGCCATTATCTTTGATGAAGAGGAAAAGGACACTAGGATTAAAAATCACTTTCAGAAATGAACCATTATCTGGGGTCTGTCCGTCATAAGTTCTTCATCTCATAAATCAGACTGGGACGGCTACATCATCCCCCAAAGGATCGGATGACCCTCCCACAAATAAAGTCTTTGTTGCATCGCCCCCACCAGAAAACAGAATTTGCCAAATATTAATTCACGCATCGTTTCCTGAGCGCAGGCTGGAGCCAGGGAAAGCCTCGAGCTGACTCCTATGATGAGCGCAATGATGCCGAATCGATGTAATTCCCAAGGGTTAAAAAACTTCGCTAACCAAAGTAATGATGGTTACTGGGTGGCCAATTGCAGCAAAATCTAGGTTGAGTAGGTTTTTCGCAAAGACTCATGACATGCTTAGAGGTTTATATGAGGCACTCTATGGGCTTGTGTTGCACTCTTTCAAAAACATAAACCGTAAGATCAGGTCAAAGTTCCCAGTTTGGCGTATGAAGGAAAAAACATCCGAGCACGTTAGCCACTCAGTCGAAGTATTCGCTTGGATAATACTGCCTTTAAGCCTAACGTATGTGGGTGGGTATCAATTTATTCTTAGTGAAAATGTTCTGGGTCCAATGCTTTGACGATTATTCTAGGAGTCACACTTGCCTTGACCCTGCTCCTGATAAGTTTTGGGGCTGTCCGTCTAGCGACGATTCGAAGCGAGCTGACTAACGAAAGGGGAACAATGAGCGTACTACTGACGAGGCTTGGCTTCAGCCGTACTGGCGCGCGCTATTGGCCAGCGCCAGCCGACGCGCACTGAATCTCTCTTTCCTTTTCGGGGCCAGAACTCCTTGCTGTTACCAAAGAACATAACGTTTTGTACATTAGAATCAGTCAGGAAACTGACTGTTTCTCTAATTTCCTGTAAAGTGCCTTTATCGTCCCTGAGACCGCGAGAACGTGCAGGGCGACCGGCTTGCTTCGTATCTGGGTTATTGATGCTATCGCGGTTCGAATCATCTCAAGGGTCTTGTGCCATGTGCGCATGACCACTAGCTTTTTTGTCTCATCATAATGAATCAAGTTCAAGCCAGCCTGGCTTGCGCCGTACTCTCCGAAAAGCTTTGAAACAGCGCCCCAGACAGCGTCCGTGAACTCGTGTGAGTTGAATGTTTCATGAGAATCTATCGACACTGCTAAGTAGCGACGTTTCATTATTTTCAACTGTCTTTCCCCCTTCTGATCAATCGTATTCCAGGCGCTACAAACTTTGACCCGAGCTTCTCCCTGTTCCTTTTGACCATCGCTACAGGATTCTTGGAAACCGCCTCTAGAGAGTAAACTCCGCTCAAATCAAAGAGTGATGCCAGTGCCGCCAGCTCTCTTGGTTTCCGCATTAGCATTTCGTCTGAGATTCCGCTTGAAATGACGATTGGAACATGAAATTCTCTGGCTGTTGCCACTTCTCGGCGTAAGCTCGAGATAAGCCTAATCCTTGCCGGACCTTCCATCGTTAGCAACGGTTTCACGTCTACTTCAAGGGAAGCCAGACAGTTTGATGCTAATTCAGCTTCAGCCGCATCGAAGAAACTCCTGCGAAAGTCAGGTTGAGGGAAGTTCAGAAGGTCGACGCGGCGGTCTTTTGCGGCTTGCCTCGCAACACCTTTTGATTCGCACATGACCGCAACTATCTCGAATCTTCGCCTAAGCTTCCTCAAACTGAGGATAAGCTCTTCTGGCGTTCGAGGCCTCAGATTCACGCGAGATGCAAAGTCTACATCAGCCTTCTCACAGGTTTCCCGTACGTGCCGAATCTGTTCTTCAGAGGACTTTCGAAAGGGAACAGCTATTAAGCCGTAACCGAGTTTCGATGCTTTCTCAACAACACGTGAAAACTGCTCCATCCTGTCACAGTCTGCGCACAGGTGCAAGTCCGCGTAAACCCGTTTCATGGCAGCAACCCGAATCTTCTACAGATGTCTATCACTTCTTCCGTGCTGGGTTTCCTGAAGTGCATTCGCAGATGAATTGGATCAGTGGAGCTGAGTTTGAACTCGCCCATGTAGGCAGATTGCTTGTCAAGGCGGATGTACAGATTCCCATTCTCCAAGTGCTGCGTGATTTCGCTGTTCAACGCTTCTTTGTCCACCATGTTTAGGCCTGAGGCAAGCTTCTCTAGGAATGCCTGAGCTATCTTTCTGTTCTTGATTCTCGTTTCGAATAGTGTTATGGGATTTCCATGGTGACCGGTCAAAGTCGTCTTCTTGAATACGACGGTGTCTTTCGATTCTGTTGGCAGAGTGTTGTGAACAGCTATTAGAACTTTCTCCAACTCTTCCGTTGCGTGAGCAAAGACTCGCATGTCAATGTACGCAATCGGAACCTTGGAGGACAAAAGCATACCACTAGAATCTATTGGCGCGGACTCAACTTTTAGGTTTTCCTCTTGGTTTCTTGGGCTTGGAAGCGGGTTTCTTTTCCTGCAGAAAGGTCTTGACGGCTTCGATGTTCTCTTCGTGAGCTGTTTTTCTTTTGGCATCCACTGGTATGCCGAACCTTAAGGCTTCTTTCAAGCTTGATCCGGCCCTTTTCAGTTCTTCTCGACTGAAACCTCTTCCCAACCGCTGTTTTCCATCGTTCCTGAGCACTTTCGGATTTATTGTCGTCATGAAACTATTTTTCTCCTGTGCCTGCTTTTAAGCTGGGTCTGAATTTCTCAGCGCCGCGTCCTCTTCTTCTTAGGCCTCTAACTTTCTTTCCTGCGCTCGTGAGGCTTCTGAAGACCCTTCTGT
>Ga0315279_10000602_pt1 | contig 69662 bp, 65 predicted proteins | sample YL17G06_20_MG_FD_203694 | JGI IMG/M metagenome (GOLD analysis project Ga0315279, IMG submission 203694) | Sediment microbial communities from Yellowstone Lake, YNP, Wyoming, USA - YL17G06_20 | ecosystem: Environmental > Aquatic > Freshwater > Lake > Sediment | place: USA: Wyoming | collected...
TCATCCTTGGCGGCGTTTGCCTTGCTTTGGCGCTTGCCTTTGGATTAGGCGGTAAAGATGCCGCGGCAAGGTATCTCGAAGAATTAAAGGAAAGACACTCTGAGAAAAAAAGATAGTGAAAAGTTAAAAAGTAGCATCTGTCAATAAGAAAACGGAGTCTGATAGTTTCTGGGCTAATATCAAGGCGGTAATAGCCAATTTGCTTATAAAGCCGCCCAAGGTGGGTAAACTCTGCAATGATGCAATGCTCAACTTTGGCTATGCGATACTGAAAGAAACCCTGCGTTTACTTTTCTGAAAGCTAAAAATATAAAGGAAAACATAACGGTGGCAATAAATAATAAACAAAATTAAGAAGCAGCAGAAAGGAAAGTCATAATGCAAAAGAGACAAGTTATCCTGATACTATTACTGGTTAGCACCGTTGCCTTGCTCCAGGGCTGCGTCGCTGCTGTTGTCGGGGCTGGTGCCGCCGGAACGGTAGCTTACGTTAGAGGCGACTTAGAATCAGTAGAGCCAAAGAATATCAACACCGTTTACCAGGCGACACTGAAGGCGATGGAGCAGCTTGAGCTAAACGTCAGCAATAAGACAAAAGATTCGCTGTCAGCAGAGATTGTCGCCCGTGACTCGCAGGACAAAAAGGTTACGGTAAAGCTTGGTGCGACCGCTGAGGGTGCAACAAAACTCTCCATTCGAATAGGCATATTCGGCAGCGAAACCAAATCCCGGCTCATTTACGAGCAGATAAAGAAAAACCTTAAGTAGAACCGATTATACTTATCAAGTCCTGACAGCCAAATGCCGCAAGTATTAGATGCCTCCTCATCAAGAAGCACAAACGCTTCAGCAAAGAAAAACTATCTTTGCTGCACCACAACTTCACCCATCAAAAAGGTGGGGTGCCGCAAAATTATGAGAGATTAGGGATTGATAATTAACAATTTTAATGGTACTCTATCCCGCTGATGTTAATAAGGAACTAATCTGTGGAATTATCGTGGCTAATGAGGTTAAGAATCGCCGCTGCGGTGGCCATCGGGGTCATCCTGGTAGGTATTTTGGCCTGGCCGTTAGCAGCACCACCTGACCTGCTCGATGCCGTGCGTGCCGGCAGCATAGATTTCACCGGCAAAGCGACCTTGCTGATTCTGGTGATTTTGGCAGGTTTCATTGCCTACTTCGTTTCCTGGCCTTATGGCCGGGAAATCGGCGTCCTGGCAGCCCCATCCGGCTTGGCTCTCTGGGCCGGACGCTCAGGCAGTATGGCCAACCTGATACAGTTGAATCCAACCCTCGCCCAGCGTCAAGTCCTCTTCGCCTCGCTTAAAGGGGAAGCGATTTTTTGGCTGCTTATTGTCGCTGCCGGATTTGCCGGCGTGCTTGCGGCCCAGAAAATCATCTCGAATCCGCCGGAGGCGGACCCGGCAGAGGAGCAAGATAAGCCTAACTCCAAACTGAATACGCACCTAAATGCGGCAATTGCCCTGGTTGGTTCTGTTCCAATATCTCAATTTTTCATCGGCATATTCGCTCAGGACGTGAGGATACCCGACAGTCGATTAGGTTCCGTAATGGGCCAGCCGGCTATCGGGCAGCTCATCTTTGCGGTATTAGTTTCGTTTGGGCTTGTTGCCTTCGCAGCCAAGGCGTTTCTCAATGTTAGCTACATCTGGCCGTCAATTGCCAGCAGCCTGGTAACGGCTTTAGGTATAACCCTTTACGCCAAGCAAAACATATTGGAACACCTTGTTGAAAGCTGGCCGGCAGTTTTCTTCCCCCACGCTGTTATTTCCATACTACCCATCCAAATGGTTGCTTTCGGCACATTGGGGTCGATTGCTGGATACTGGCTGGCTATCCGCTACAATTATTGGCGAAAAAGCGAAATTTAAGTAACAAAACCTGTAGATTTGGCAGATTTCACACTCCTTTTTCAAACCTCACCTTCACATAAGTCCTTGCATTTCTGGTAGTTATGCACATAAAGTCTCATAACCCAGTGTTGTTACCCAAAAAAAGCAAAAATGGTTGTTTTCGGTCTCGAAATTAGCCGAAAATATAGTTGTGCTTAAGCTTTGTCGGTCGCGTCCTGTCTTTGGAATAAGTAGTTATGGGATAACGGTATATAAAAGGCTTCCAGAAGCAGCAGAACGAACAAGCGACCTGAGTTTTTCGTAGCACATTATATACTAAAACCAGCCGACAAAAGGAGTTGCGAATGTTGGTTCTAAGCAGAAAAAAAGATGAATCTATAATGATCGGCGACGAAGTCGAGATCACGATAGTCGATGTCCGCGGGGACAAGGTTCGCCTGGGTATAACGGCTCCCAAAAGTATACCAGTTCACCGCAGGGAAGTGTACGACGCGATTCAGCGTGAAAAGAAGGCGGCAGCGGAGTCTCAGAACCACGTAGAGGAAGAAAGCAAGAAAGAGCCGGAGAAAGAACCGCAAGAACCCGCCGAGAAACCTTCCCAAAAGCGGTAATAAAATCGTTCGTAGTTAATTGTTCATAGTTCGTTGTCAATGAACTATAAACTCCCAAACAACCGTTCCCACCAGAACGGTTTTTTTATGCGCCGGCCCATTCCACGGGTGGGCTGGTGTTACCGGAGGATTTTCACTATGCCATGGTTGGCATCAACCTGTATGGTCTGACCTGTTTTGATGATTTTGGTTGCGTTTCCTGCATTGACAACCGCTGGGATACCATATTCGCGGGCCACAATACTGCCGTGAGAGAGCAGACTGCCCTGGTCCATTACTATCCCAGCGGCAAGAAGAAAGTAAGGTGTCCAGCCCGGGTCAGTGAAGGGGGCTACGAGAATCTCGCCGGCTTCGAGCTGGGTGTTACTGTCGGTTCGGAGAATGACTTTTGCCTTTCCGGTTGCGACGCCGGGGCTTACAGCCAGACCTTTTAGCACATCGACATTGGCTTCGACCTGTTCTGGAACATAGTTATCGGGGTCGAATCTGCCTACGATTACATCGGGCGGTGTTACCAGGTTCCACTTATCATATTCTGCCCGCCGGGCGGCGATGATATTCTTGACGTCGAATTCAGCGTGTCCGCCGACCACAAGTCCAATCTCTTCGAATGTTAGAAAGAATATATCATCGGAGCCGGCAAGCACACCGCCGGCGTGCAGTTTCCTGCTGAGTTCAACGAGCAATTTCCGCATACCTGCCACTAATTTTATAACTTCGCTTTTTATGTTCTCGCGAAGGACGGCGCTAGCCTGGGAGCGAACAAGGAGATGGTTGAAGAGCATTCGCTTTACCGGATTTCTGAGCTGCCGGCGACATTGCTCTTCCAGTTGCCGCCGGTGCTGGGCCTGGTCACTATAATTTTGAATGGGGTCTGCCCTGTCTATGCCGGTGAGGTAGCCACGCAGGAGTTTGAGGATGTAATCGGGTGTTTCACGCCAGCGTCGGTTATATGCCTCGATTTCGCCGCGGCAATGGTGGCCGTGACGAGCCATAAATTCATCCCAGCTTTTGAGAAAATGGTCGCTACTCTTGATGGTCATGAGTTTCTCTTTGGCAGACTGCCAATTAAGCTCTGACAGAATAACTTGCTCTACTTCGGGTGTTTGATGGACTTTTACAGCCAGTTGCCAGAGGTCCATCGCGGCCTGAGCATCATCCATATCGCCGACGCCGGCTAACAATCTGCCGGTATATGCTATGTCTGAAAACCATCTCGCACATACCAATTCAAGGCCAAAATACGCAATCATCGTGGCAAACAAATATGGTGCATAGCCAAGCATATCAAAGAAGGCAGTGATAACCTCTGCACAACAGCCGACAATCTGCTCGGCTGACAAACCCGCAACGTCAAGATGCTGCCATTTCTGATTTTTGGCTTTTATTTTTGCGAGTAATATTTGCCCTTTTCTGGGGGTGCAGGAAAGGATTCCGGTAATCAAAAGAGGGAGTTTCAGGATGAATCGTGTCCGGTTGACTTTTATCTTAGGCAGGTCGTCCTCTGTTACGTTTTTGAATATTTCGAGTATTTTAGCCAAAGCCGCGTTGCTTCCGGCAAATCTGGTTAAGTCATACCGTATAGGACGCGGAATATATCTTCCAACAGCTCCCCAGAAGCTTGCGTTGAAGTAAACGCGCCCCGCGAAATAGTCATATAGGGGCGTCCCTCTCCTGTCGATGCAAAGAATGTCAAAGACAGGGTCGAACATATCTGCTGTCAGATTGTCAAAGAGTGACTTCGTGAGAGGCGTGACGACATCCGGTATGACTTCTCTGGCAGGGAGACTGCTCCAGACCCAGCGGTCGCGTGATGAAGGTGCCGTGACAAGTGCCGTAATGGGTCTGGATTGAAGCAAAAATATTTCAGTCCCATCCAGCGCCCATTCCATATCCTGTGGGCCGCCGAACAGAATTTCAGCTTTCTTCGCAAGCTTGGCCAGCTTTCGGACGGTTCTGTCGTCAATGGAGGGTTTGTGCGATTGTTCGGCAGGCACCACTTGCTCTGTTACCAATCCTCGGTTGTCAAAAATGTGCTCTATTTTCTTCTCGGCTACTGTGCGAGACAGAATTCCGAGATTTTTCTTATTTATGAGGAAGCGGTCGCCGGTCACCTTGCTGGAAACCAAGAGGTCTCCAAGTCCGAAAGTTGCTTCGACGATTATTCGGTCAGTCCGGCCTGTAAGCGGGTCTGCCGTGAAGATTATGCCGGAAGCGTCAGCGGGGACAAGTGACTGGACAATTACAGCCATTTTTGCTTCGAGGTGGTCAAAGCCGTTTTTTTCACGATATATGTATGCCCGCTCTGTCCAGAGCGAAGCCCAGCATTTTTGGACGGCCTTGATACAATTGTCGAGGCTGGTGACGCCGAGATACGTGTCATATAGACCGGCAAAGGAGTGGCCGGGCAGGTCCTCAGCGGTGGCTGATGACCGGACCGCAACGCGGTGAGCTTCCAGTGTCACGTAGTGAATTCTTATCTGTTCAGCAAGCTCGTCCGTCATCGGGGCCGCGATTATGGTTTGCCGGACGCCAGCTAAAATGTCGCGTTTTTTCTCGGGCGATGCGTCTACGAGTTTTGCCGTATCAGCCGCGAGTCTGGGCATTATGTTGTTGCACTTTAGATGCTCGCGATAAGCGGCGGCGGTTACACAAAAACCGGCAGGAACGGATAAGCCGATGTGACTCATCCGAGCAAGACTGAGGGCTTTAGCACCAACGGCAGCCGGCCAATGGCCGGCTTGATCAGACCCGCCTCCGGCGGGTTCATCGCGGTCCTTAATAGCTGCCAGCGGAATGACTAAGTTGGTTTCCGGCATTTAATCCGCTTATACCAATCATAATAAATTTTTGCGCTCGGCATAATTTGCCGTTGGCGTAATGTCCAGACGGGAATCTGGATTCCCGCCTTCGCGGGAATGACATATTGACCATTCCCAAACATACATATTGATGATGTAAAGCGCCATTAATTTTTATGAATGGTATTAAAGCGTAATTGCCAAGCTTACTTGGGGCATTATATCCACACGGTCTGCGTGACACAAGGCGTTTCGACTGTCGGCTTTACATCCGTTTGTAGCGCGGCCCGCCGCCTCCTTCCGGAACGCTCCATCGGATATTGTCGAAGGGACACTTCCGCTGACAGGTCTTGCAATGCAGACAGTTGGATGGATTGGCCGGCTTCACCTGGTCGTGGATTGTCTCATATACCCCTGCCGGGCAGAATGTAATGCAGGGACTGTTGAAAACAGGCGTGCATTTGGTCCTGCAGACTTCACTATCCAGAATCTTCAGATGTGATGGCTGCTCCTCGCGGTGCTCAGTTGCCGCCATTGCTGTAAAGGTGTCCTTGTCGAACTCCTGGCCGGGTTTGAGGCGGTATCGAGCGATTGTCATTGCCTGGTAGTCATATTCTGTCTCGAATTTCGGCAACAGTCCCCCGAGAACCGACAGCGGCATCCCCTGCAAAGGTCCAAACCTGGCAATCGTCTGCCGGAAGTTTCTGGCCGACTTCATCTCTCTGGCGATATTCGACCGGTCAATTAACTTGGTATATTTCGATGCTGCCAGTTCAGGGGTGCTTATAGTTTCAGTAATTGCCTTCGCCGCCTGCATACCGGAGTCGATAGCGTTATGCAGACCCTTAATCTTGAGCATATTTACAAAGCCGGCACTATCGCCGAGAATCATTACGTTACCTTTACCGATACTTCCGGTTTGCGGGTCTCTCGGGATGGCGTAGAATCCGCCCTCAGGAATCATTTTTGCACCGGCCTCTACGACGGTGCCGCCTTCAATAAATTTCTTGACAAAGTGGTGATTCTTGAAATTAGTCAGGGCATCCTGCACGTTGAAATTGCAATACTTCCAGTCGGCACCGACAATCATACCAACGGATAAATGGTTTGTCGCGCTGGCATATATGATACCGCCCCCGAACATCCCCGGGCCAATGAAGGGCGTCCAGATTGGATAGCCCATCGCATGAACGACCCTGCCCGATGTGAAGCTATTGTATTGCTCGCTGCTTACATTTATAAGCTCTTTTACTCCCACCGAATACAGTTGCGGGCTTTTCCTTTCCAGGCTTGTTTTTTCTATGAATCTTTCCGTAACAAGACCATCGCATCCTTCGGCGAGGACCACAAAATCAGCATGTATGATTTCTCCTTCGAGGAAGTTGGGCTGCTTATGGCCTTCCTTGTCAAGCCCCCGGTCAACGAGTTTGACACCTATTGCCCTCTGGGAGGATTCGTCAAAAATGACATCCTCTGCAGCAAAACCGGTCAGCACCTCCGCGCCGAGGTTCTTTGCAATCTGGCCCATCCATTTGGTCAGCTTACTTATCGATACGGAATAATCGCCCTTGTGTATCATTTGGCCGAAGCCGAGGCGAAAGATTTTGCTGAGCCTGATTGCAAAGAAGATATTAAATGCCACTTTCCTGCCCAAAAAGAACATTATATTGTCTTTGTCGATTTTGTTTGCCAATACCTCTTTGGCTGCATCAGTGTCCTGCCATCCCGGCACTGCCGAATCAAACAGCGTATGCAGGGGCTGCGGTTCCAGGACCGCCCCGGAAAGGTTATGATTGCCTAAGTCGGCCGCCTTATCTATTACGCAAACATCGATTTGCGGCCTTATAATTTTGAGCTGTATCGCAGTAGCCAACCCAGCCGGCCCTGCACCAACCACCAAAACTGATACCTTATTGTACTCTTTGTTGTTTAGCACTTCTTTACTCCAGCTCACGAACTAACTGGGGGATTGTGTCTTCCACAGTCCCGACAAGATAATAATCGCACTGTCTGAATATCGGTGCGTTTGGGTCGCTGTTGACGGCAATAATGGTCTCGGTGTTGGCAACGCCTATCATGTGCTGTATGGCACCGGATATTCCTAAAGCGACGTAGATTTTTGGCCCGATTGAGGTGCCGGTTTGGCCCACCTGGTGCATACGTTCAGTAAAGCCCTGCTCCACAGCCGCACGCGAAGCGCCCCTTTCAATATCTGTATTCAGCTTCTTTTGCAAACCATCACACAGCACACCTACAAGTTGTTCGTAGTTGTCTCTGCTCTGCATACCTTTGCCGCCGCTGACAATCACCTTTGCGCCAAAGTTCACCTGGCCGGTGCCTAATTCCACTTTTATAATTTGCAGACTGACATCGTCCTCAGTGAGCTGGACCTTGTGCCGGATGATTTTGCCTGTTCTTGTGCTATCGGAAGGAAGTCTTTTCATAACGCCCGGCCTTGCCGTAGCCATTTGTGCCTTCGAATTCTTTGTGCATATAGTGGCCATAACGTTACCGCCCAGCGCCGGACGTGTCTGCAACAGGATACCTATCTGGCTTTTCCGCGAGCTATCTCTTATATCCAACCCGGTGCAGTCAGCGGTCAGGCCGCAGCCAACTCTGTAGGAAACCATCGGTGCCAGCATTCTGCCTTGTGGAGTCGCGGCAAACAGCACTATTTGCGGCCAGTATGTGCTTATCGCGTCGGCAACAGCTTTGCGATACGCCGTAGGGTCGAATGTGCGGAGCAGTCTATCTTCGATGATATAAATGTTGTCTGCACCGGCAGAAATCAGGTCTTTTGTCATTAGCTGGGCATCATATCCGGCCAGACACACGCCTACTTTGGTTTCGAGGGAATCCGCAAGGTCGCGCGCCTTGCCGATAAGCTCATACGTGGCAGGGTGGACCACGCCCTCGCTATGTTCGGCAACGACCCAAACCTCGCCTTTGAAGGCAGGCTCAGTCAACTTCAAACCCTCTATCATATCCTCCATCGCATTCTTGTGGAAATGCTCGCCTGCTGCAGCGAGAACCTTTTCTTTAACTGTATCATCAATCCGGCTGATGTCCGTGAAGCCGAGCTCCCTGAATTTGGCAGCCAGGATTTCGTAGTCCTCTTTTTCCTTTTTTGTCCCCTCAAAGCTTCTGTCAAATCTACTGGCTCGCCTGGCGGGCAAAACATAATGGGCTGTTTGGGACCCGCTGCTTTGGCCGGCTTGGCCTTTGTCGCTCTTGAAACTTTCAACAAGCAGCTTAGCTAATGACTTCACGTCACTGACCTGCTGGCATTTTCTGGAGCTTTTACCCGGCGGGAAAACCCGTATTACACTTGTCTTGGACCCGGCGACGCCAATATGGGCAGCCTTGATGTCGTCGCTGCCCCAGCGAATAACTTCGGTCCTGTTCGCCCGCCTTGTCGCCGCAAACGTCGCAAAAAGAGGATACTCGTATTTGGCAACGGTTACTACGGCAGGCAGTTTCCTGGCAGCAACTACCTGGCTGCCGCCGCTTATAATCCGGGTGAACTCGAAACGGTTATTTTTGAATTCAGCACCCGTAACATAAGCGATACAGGGCAGGCCCAGCTCCTCAGCGATTTGAGGCGGCACCTGAGCAGTGTCACCATCTACTGATTGCATCCCGCAGATAATGTAATAGTCGTTGCTATTTTTGAGAATTTCTCTGACTATTTTTCTGATGGCAAAAGCAAGAGGATTTGCCGTTGCCCACGTATCTGCTCCGCCGAGAGTCTTGTCGGTAAGCAAAATGACTGCATCGGCGCACCTGCTCAAGGCATATCGCAGAACCTCTTCCGCCATCGGCGGCCCCATACTAAGACATAAGATTTTTGCACCGTCGTCGCCGCTTTGGCGTTTCATATAGTTTGCAAAAGCCAATGCCTGCGCATCCAGCTCATTGATTACGCTGGCCAGCCGGCTTCGGATGAGTGTGCCGCTCTCAGGGTCGAACGCATTGTCGGTGATTTGCGTTACGTCAGGAACCTGTTTTACCAGAACTACGTAGTCGCTCATAAAAAAACTTCCAAAAACCGCTGTCCGAAGGCTAACCCTTTCTATGTATAGATATCGCTCACACCTATTGGTTTTAATGTGCCGCAAGCACCTCTATAATAGGACCTTCGGCATTCCCTTACTTAGCGTATTGTAAAGGCAAATTTTAACAAAATAATAAAATATGTATGATACGCAAACGAGCCACAGATGTCAAAAGAAATTTGTGGAATATGGCCCAAACGCCCAAACTCAAAGGCCCAAAGGATTGCGAGTCTGCTTTTGAATTCAGTATGTTTATCTTTCGGCTACCAGCCTCTATGCCGCCATAAAAAGGCGATTACCGCAGAGCATATAACTGCCATTGCCGTGATTATCCAGAATGCGTGTGCGTGCCCTGAGATGGGAATTCGCACGTTCATCGAAAAGAGACTTACAACAAGCGTGGGCACCATGATTAGAATCATCACAAGGGTAAGCGTTTTCATCCGAATGTTGAGGTTGTTGCTTATGATTGAAGCACGGGCATCCATCAGACTTGCAAGGACCTGTGAGTAGATTTCGGTCTGGCCGCGACACTGGTTGTTCTCAATAAGAATATCATCGAGAAATTCGATGTTTTCCTGGCTAAGGCCAATCTTGGCGGCGTTGCTCTTCAGCTTTTCTATGACTACGGCGTTAGCGTTGGTGGCGCTGAGATAATACACCAGACTTTTCTCAAGTGCGAAAAGGTTTAACAGGTGCTTATTTTCCATCGAAACGTTTATCTGGTGCTCAAGTTCGCTCGATATCATATCGATACCCCTCAGATGCTCGACAAAGTGAGTAATGGCACGGTGGATTAGCTTGAGCAATATGTCCTGAACAGACTGTATTCTGGCAAACTGCTTACCCTCCAAAAGCGGAGCATCCTCAGGGATAACTATTACGAGCCGGTCCTTAAAAAGAAAAATACCCGTCGAAACCACCTTAAAGAGAAAACTGTCTTTTTCAGAGTAGCGATTCGGCCTCTTAAATATAATTGCTATATGGTCCGGCTCAAACTCAAGTCGGCTCTGCTCATCGGGGTCCAGGGATGAGTTAAGGGTATGTTCATCTATCTTCAACTGTTCCACGAGGTATCTGCGTTCGGATTCTTCAGGCGCAATATAGACAAAGACCAGACCCTCTCCGTTACTGTTTTCGACCAGCTTGCCATCGCTTATCTGTAGTTTCCTTAACATCTCTGTAAACCCGTCTTTATCTAAACTTATGGTCGGCTTCACGCCGCTTGCCAAAATAACCTTTTACCGCTAAACCGCCCCTCCTTCGACCGGCTCTCAGGATGACAGCAAAAGGTGGCCGTAAGAAATAGATATTTTACCTCTCCCTCGCAGTTTTAAGCAAATATTTTTCTATAAATTCGCTTCTGTCTTTCAAGTATTCCTGCAAAAATCGTTTATTGGGAATGTTTTTGTGGAAAGTTGCTGCCCTGTCTGGTAAACTACCCGCGTATCGCAGTGTGGTAAATAGTCAATTGTAAATAGTAGATAATCAATTATCGTGGCCGGGTCCCATGCAAGCCGGGCCCGCGAATCTGGTCAGGCGGGGAACCGAGCAGCCATAGCGTGTGCCTGACTGTGCTGTGGTAAACCCGGCCATCTTGATTTACGATTTTCTATTGACAATTGAATATTGAAAAATGGACTCACATGCTCTAAAGAAAAGAATAACTGACTTTTCGCACCGCTGTGTAAAGTTAGCTTTAGCTCTACCTGATACAAGTTTAGGCAAGCTTATAAAGAGCCAACTGATAAGGGCTTCGACTTCGGCGGCAGCAAATTACAGAGCGGCCTGTATCGCGCAGTCGAAACCACATTTTATTTCAAAATTAAGCATTGTGCTGGAAGAAACTGATGAGTCTTGTTTCTGGATGGAATTTATTATTGATGAGCAGTTGTTGAAAAAACAGAGAGTATTACCTTTGTTAGAAGAGGGATGGGAATTGACTTCAATCCTCGCATCTTCGCGAAAAACCGCTCGTGGGTTGAAAAGCATGAAAACTTAATCAATTTCAAAGTAAATAGTCAATATTCAATAGTAAATAGTCAATTGAAAATGGCTTATACAGTTCTTGCTCGCAAATATCGGTCGCAGACGTTCGATGATGTCGTCGGGCAGGACCCCATTGCCCAGACGCTCAAAAATGCCATAAAGACCGGCAAGGTCGCCCACGCTTATCTTTTCACAGGCACACGCGGCGTCGGGAAAACCACTATGGCACGCATCCTGGCAAAATCGCTTAACTGCCTCGCGGTCGATGCCCCCACTATACAGCCCTGCTGCAAGTGCGATAGTTGTGTCGCAGTAAACATCGGCGAAGACATAGACGTCATCGAAATAGACGGGGCTTCGAACAACAGAGTGGAAGAAATACGTGAGCTGAGGGAAAATGTCATTTTTCGACCGGCCCGCGCCAGGTATAAGATTTACATCATTGATGAAGTCCATATGCTCACCACATCAGCCTTTAACGCCCTTTTGAAAACCCTCGAAGAGCCGCCCAGCCACGTTAAGTTTATTTTTGCCACCACCGAGCCGAACAAGGTCCTCCCGACAATTCAATCGAGATGCCAGAGGTTTGATTTCGGCAACATAACCGCCGGCAAAATCACCGAGCAGCTAAAGTCCATACTCAAGCAGGAAAAAATAAAATATGAGGAGGACCTGGTTTTGCCGCTTGCAAAAATGGCAAACGGCTCAATGAGAGATGCCCTGAGTCTTCTGGACCGGCTGATAAGCGCCGGCTCCGAACCTCTGAGCGTCTCGCTGCTCGAGGAGTTTCTGGGTTGTCCCAACAGCGAAAAAATCTGGAATCTTATCGCCGAAATCGCCGGCTCCAACGCCGCTGGAACACTCGCCGCAATAGAGGATTTAATCAACGGCGGTATAAGCGAGGTCCAGATTGTCGATTCGCTTATTGAGTATATGCGGGACCTGATGGTTGCAAAATCTGCCGGTGCCGAAACCGAACTTTTGGTCCTGACCGCGGAGCAGCGAAAGCGGGCCGGCGAGCTTGCTGAAAAATTCGATGTCGCTGCGCTCATTTACAATATAACCGCACTTGAGAAACTGCGATGGACAATCAAAAATAGTGACACAGCCAGAGCGCTTCTGGAAGCATCTCTCTTGAGGTTTGCTTTAAGCGAGCATTTTCTTAATATCGACCAGCTTCTTTCCCGACTGCAAGCCTGTCCCCGAACGAATTTATCGGGGACCAGCCCATCCGCTCCTGTTAAAAAAAAAGTAATCACCGCTGATACCACCACCACGGCAGCAAAGCAATCGACTGAGCCGCAACCAGATCAACAATCTAAACTACCTCCTTTAAGCGATATACAGTCAATAAAAGATAACTGGCAGGGCATCCTGAAAATTATTTCTGCCAGACTTGGGCCGGGCACCGGCGGATTATTAAGCTCTGCTGTGCCCACCCGGTTTGAGGACGGCGTTTTGACGTTTGAATTCGGCGCCTCAGGTCAAATCTATAAAAGGATGTGCGAGAGTAATGGCCGATTAGAACAAATCCAGTCAGTTCTTCGCGAGCGGTTTTCAATGCCGGTGGAATTGAAGTTTGAAACTACCCCCGACCAGCACAACCAGCCGGAACCCGCCCCGCCCCAGAACGGGCCGAAAGTCGGTAGTCAAAGGAAAAACGAGCTGATTAACCACCCCGCGGTCAAGACAGTTCTTATGGGTCTCGATGCGATGATTACCGGCGTAGAGGAAAACTAATCCGCCTCCGGCGGAAAACACCAGTCATGTGCCACAAGCCACTAATCGCCAATCACCAATAACAATGACCAATCACCAACGAACTCCGCCTACGGCGGGCCTTCCAGCCAGTTGGTGCTGAGCACCGCAAGGTCCTTGAAGTCAACAATGTTGTCCACATTGAGGGCAGGGTAAATATCAGCTACGGAGCAGCCGGTTTTCAGCCAAATTTCTGTCATTATCTTAAGGTCGTCATAGTCAACTTTGCCGTCAAGGTTCAGGTCGCCCGGAACAGGTTTTGGATGTAATTCAATAGACAACAGGCCTACGTTTGGCGACACATCCATCTGAACATTATTTTGTGCAGCGGCTCTGTATGATATCACATCTCCTGCTCTTCTCTGTAATAACGGCAAAGGCAGCTCGAACTTTACACCAGTGGGGATTGGTGGAAGATTGACATCCGGGTTAGCATAGGTAAATTCAAAAGATATCCCCTCAGAGTCCAAAGGCATCCAATCTGTATCATATATCTCGAAAATGATTTGATGGGATTGAGGTTGAAAAGCCAGATAATAGTCTAATCCTTCAGGTGGCTGGCCGGTGGACAGACAATTATCGGATTCAATATAGAATCCGACCTCAGAATAATTTTCAAAAGAAAGCATTCTCACTTGAGCAGTTAGATGAAGTAGGTACACATTCTGTATCCACTCTATCCAGCCCTGCATCCAAGCGAGGTCGATGTATTCAAAACTCACATCCCCTACATTATCGTATTTCTCATCACCATATCTACCGATTACCGCATCTGATGCTTTCCCTGACTTTTCGGCTTTTTCTTTGATTTTCTTTTGCTGGTCTGACGTCAACTTCGTACCCTTTCGATGGCAAGATTTAAGTACTCCGGCATGCCAATCATTATCCGGACACATTTTATTGTTGGGGTCATTCGAGTGTTCAGGTCCTAAGAAAATATGATTCAGCTCGTGTGCGAGGGTGGAATCCTTAATATAAATGTTATTACCATCCCCGGGAACTAAACAAATTACCTTGTCCAATTGCGCTGATACATTTGGGTCTATTATTCCTGGCCATCGATCTGCCCAAAAATTTTTCTTAACTCCCCAGATATTTACCTTGCATTTTTCGTTTTTATTCGGGTCATACGGCGTATTGGGCTCATAGACGTGGTTACTATCCACAACAAATTTGACGTTAGGGTAATCGCTTTGGTTGGCTTTATCTATCCATCCTCTTATTTGCGCCTCGGTAATACCTGAACCTTTCACTGTATGAATCTCGACTTTTATCTCCTGTGGCGGTGCTACGCACATACTACAATCGGTGCCGGGGCCCAGCCAGTTGTATATGCAGCCCCATATTTCCGAAATATAGCAGTCGCCTGTAAGCTCATTACAGCAGGCCCCAAACTCTTGATGTGGTTGGCACATAGAACAATCGGGCACCCACTCACCTGGACAGCCACCTGGTGATGCTGGATAGCAGCTGCCATCAGGCTCGCAACAGAACCCCCCGGACTGGCACAAACTACAATCGGTGCCGGGGCCCAGCCACGTGTATGGGCAGTCCCATTGTTCCGTATAAAAGCACTCGCCTGTACCCTGATTACAGCAGGCCCCATACTCATGCGGAGGAGGTTCCACCATTATCAAGACCTCATCCACCTTATGAATAGTGAAGTTCCAAAGCCCAAGCTCTACCTGACCAGGCGTGCTTGCCACATACTGGAAAACAAAATGCACTCCCGGTGACGGACCACCCAGCGCCAAAACCTCATAAGCAAAGGAAAACGGCGGCTCATTGAACTGATTAACCATCGCAAGCGTCCCGGCTTGCGGCCTGGTCTCTGTATGGACAAATGTCCCGAGAGGGTAGGCATCCTGAAAACCTACAAAAGCTGCGTATTCGCTGTTGTCATTCGACACTATCTCGATGCTGCACCATTGTCCCGGCTGCAATGTCACCGAGTTCACATCCTCGCCGTTTACCCTCAAAGATATCGCAGATATCGCACCTTTGCTTATCCCTGGCGATACAAACAGCAACCCTGCGACCAAACCCAATACTCGAAATATCCTAAGGCCTGCCATTTTTCTGCCTCCTTAAAACTTGGTCTGGTTAACTGGTTAATTGGTTACTATAATCTTAAACTATCCTGGCTGCGAAAGTCAAGAGAAATGCTCGAAAATTGAGAGTGTTTTGTAGAAAAGAGTTCAGAATGTCATTTCCGCCGATAGGTGTCCTGTGGAGAGCGAGCCGGCAGGGCGAAGCCCTGCACCGGATCAAGCCCGCCTTCGGCGGGGCGAGTCGAGAAATCTGTTTTTGAATAGATTTCTCCGCTTCGTCCCGACTCGTCGGGACTTCGGTCGAAATGACGGTGGGGCTTTTCAACAGAGCATTACAGGCTCTAAATCAGGTTCATCAATAAAATCATCTTTCGGCTCAGAGATATCACAAACCGTATTCCAGTTGGGGTCGTTCGGCTCGCTCTGCTGCTCCGATGCCAGAACCATAAAGTCAACACCATAAATGACAGAGGAAATCTCCCTTGGTTCTGGCGGGCTAAATCTGCTACCGCAATCTTGGATAATTCGTTCCTTCACAGATGTCCCAGATATTCACAAAATCCCAGCCGGCATCAGTGAATGTGCTCTTTGTTTTCATTTCGGCTGTGGTTTTAGGTGTCCCCCCAGCACTTGTGGGTTGGCCGCTGGTTTGTGTATCCCAGAATGAGGCCACCACCTGGCCACCTTTAAGAACTCCTACCAGCCCGCCGAGAAGAACACCTCCTGTAACGCTGCCAGTCGAGTAGCAGTGGGTTATCGAGCCAAAATCATTATTTCCAACCAGGCCCCCGACACCCCACAGCACTTCTGTAATGCTACCGCTCGAATAGCAATTGGTTATCGTGCTGACATTGTCTCCCACCAGGCCACCGACATTATACCAGCCTGAAACGCTGCCTGTCGAATAGCAATTGGTTATCCTCGCCCTATCAGATGACCAGTTGGCTCCCACCAGCCCACCAACATGATACCTGCCTGCAACCCTGCCTGTAGAATAGCAGTTGGTTATCATGCCATAATTTGCTCCTACCAGCCCCCCAACACACGTGCCTGTTACAGCGTTGACATCCACATTTTCCATCCCCAGGTTTTTTATCAGGCCACCTTCGCCAAGATATGCAAACAGGCTGATACAGTTTCTGTCTGTGGAGCTCCAGGTGAAATTCCAGACCCTATGGTCATTGCCATCGAAAACGCCTGTGAACATTGCTGTGCTGTCTCTGATGATTTTGAACTGTGTGCCGGTGTATCTTGCGAGATTGACATCATGAACGAGGATAAAGTGTTTATCCCAGTCTTCGGTGTAGTTGCCGATGTCGTTTAGGTCTTCTGGAGTGGCAATTCTATAAGGGTCTTTGGCTGTGCCCGTCCCACCGCTGTATTTTGCCTCTGCGGCAGAACCCATCCATAAAACTATCATCGCCAATAAAAGAATTGAACGATTCCTCATTTTTCTGCCTCCTCAAAAACTCGCGTTCTGGTTAATTGGTTAGTTACTGTAATATTAAACTATTCTGGTTGCGGAAGTCAAGAGAAAATGCTCGAAAATTGAGAATTTACCCGCCGTAGGCGGGTTTAACTGCCGTAGGTGGATTCACCCCTCGAAGGCGGCCTGACAGACTCATCAATACCGGGAGACATTTACCTCGGTCATAGTGCCGGTAACGAGAAAAATTATCCGTTCGCAGATATTCGTTACGTGGTCTGCGAACCGCTCAAGGTTATGTGCAGCCCAGATAAGATAAGTTGCTCTTGAGATTGTTTGGGGATTCTTAATCATACAGGTTAAAAGCTCACCAGACACCTGCTCATAAAGCAAATCGACTTGGTCGTCCTCGCTGTTAATCGCCATAGCCGCCTGGGCGTCACGTCTTAAAAACGCATCAAGACTTTTCCTGAGCATGCCTACAGCTTTGTCGGCCATTCGGGGAATATCCACCAGGGGCTTCAGGAGCGGCTCACTGCCGTGCATAACCACGATTTTGCCGATGCCCTCGGCGTAATCACCCATGCGCTCGAGGTCGGTAACGATACATAAAATAGCCAAAATCTCCCGCAAATCGCTCGCCACCGGCTGCTGCGTGGCAATGAGATTAATGCATTTCTCCTCAATATCCCAGCGTCTCCTGTTAATAAGCGTATCGTCGGCAATGATACGCTTGGCCTCAATGGCATCAAGAGCCTTGAGCGCTTCTACCGAGCGGCTGATGGCAGCAACGACCATTTCGCCCATTTCTGTAACTTCTTTTTCAAGCTCCTTGATATATTTAATAAAGTTTTCTCTGACCATAATTAGCTCCAAAAAAATTAGCCGAAGCGGCCGCTTATATAGTTTTCCGTAAGTTTTTCTCCCGGGTTAGTAAACACCTGTTTTGTCCGGCCAAATTCAATAAGCTGCCCCAGATACATAAAACCTGTGTAATCCGACACCCTGGCAGCCTGCTGCATGTTATGAGTTACAATTACCAGTGTATATTCCTGTTTCAACACTCGCAACAAATCCTCGATTTTAAGTGTCGAGACAGGGTCCAGCGCCGAACAGGGTTCGTCGAACAGAATTATACCTGGCTTCAAAATCAGCACCCTGGCAATGCACAGCCGCTGCTGCTGCTCAAGTGTAAGAGCGCGAGCATTTTTTCTGAGTTTATCTTTGAGCTCGCCCCAGAGTCCAACGTGCTCAAGGCCCTGCCGAACGGCCTCCATAACTTCCTCTTTTCCGTTTAGCATTCGATGTATCCGCAGGCCGAATTCAAGATTGTTATAGATTGACAAATCAAAGACATTAGGTCTTTGAAAGACCATTCCAACCCTTTTGCGTAAAGAAATCAGGTCCATATCCGGCTCAAGGATATTCCGGCCATTCATAACTATTTTGCCTTCGACCCTGGTGTGCTCGATAAGGTCATTCATTCTGTTGAAGCATCGCAGAAGGGTGGACTTGCCGCATCCGGAAGGGCCGATGATGGAAGTAATATTTTGCCCCGGAATCTTTATGTTGACATCCTGCAGCGCCAGGAAATCGCCATAATAGAAATTCAGACCAACTGTCTCGATTTTCGGTATAAATTCCATATTACCCGAATCTGCCGGTTATATAATCATCTGTGCGTTTATCTTTCGGATTTGTAAAAAGTGCAACCGTTTCACCAATTTCAACAAGCTCTCCCATCAGAAAGAACCCGCACCGCTGGCTTACTCGTGCCGCCTGCTTGGTGTTATTTGTTACCAGTATCTGTGTATAGTTTTCCTTCAACTGCCCCATAGCGTCTTCAACCTTTGCCGTTGAAATAGGGTCAAGCCCCGAGCACGGCTCGTCATAGAGAATTACATCAGGCCCCACAGCAAGTGTCCTGGCTATGCAGAGTCGCTGCTGCTGCCCGCCGGAAAGACGCACCGCCGGCTCATTGAGGCGGTCCTTAACCTCATCCCACAGGTATGCCTTTTTCAAAGCGTCTTCGACCATCTGACCGGCTGTGTTTTTGTTGGTAATACCATGGACTTTGGGACCATAAGCAACATTGTTATAAATACTCACAGGCAACACCTGAGGCAGAGCGAAGATAATGCCAATCTTCTTACGCAGAATGTTGTCGCTTATATTATTGATATTCTGGCTTCTGAAAAAGATTTCACCGGTCTGGGAGTATGAAGTATTAAGGGAATTTAGCCGGTTTAACGCTCGCAAAAAGGTGGTTTTCCCGCTGTTGGCCGGCCCAATAATTCCGAGAATTTCGTTTCTGTAGATTTCAAGACTTATGTTTTTTAGAACCTGAAGTGAGCCGTAGTAACAGCTTAAATCCACAGTTCTTATTATCGCATCTTTTACCATAGTTTCTTTTTTCTAAAGTGCGCACGCAGTATTATGCTCACTAAGTTCATCAGGAATACCAGCGCTATAAGCACAAAACCTGTGGCGAAACTAAGTTTTATTGGCAGGTTCGGGACCTGCGTTGAGATAACATAAAGATGATACGGCAGTGCCATAACCTGGTCGAAGACCGAACGCGGCAGACGAGGCAGATAAAATGCAGCAACTGTAAATAGGATTGGCGCCGTCTCGCCTGCCGCCCGGCTCAGACTCAAAACAGTGCCGGTAAGAATGCCGGGCACCGCGTATGGCAATACACAATACCGCACCGTCTGCCACTTGGTAGCTCCAAGGGATAGACTAATCTCCCTGAAACTCGCCGGCACCGATTCGAGCGCCTCCTTGGTTGCAGTAATAATTACGGGCAGACTCATTATTGCCAGCGTTAATGAGCCGGCAAGAATGGAAGTGCCTAACCTCAAAAACACCACAAACAGCGTAAATCCAAAAAGGCCATATACAATAGATGGAATCCCCGAAAGATTCACAACAGACAGCTTAATCAGACGGGTGAAAAAATTGTCCCTGGCATATTCAACAAGATAAATCGCAGATAATACTCCCAGCGGCAGAGAAAACAACATTGTCCCGACCACCAGCAGGATTGTGCCGACAATCGCAGGAAAGATGCCGCCCTCCTTCATCCCATTGCGAGGCGCCTGCGTGATGAATTCCCAGCTTATCGCACCGATGCTGTTCTTAACGACATAGAGGATTGTCATCAAAATCGGCACAACGATAAGCACCGTGGCGAATCCGAGCACAGAGAAAGCAATTTTTTCTCGCACCTTCGCTGCTGTCATTTTCTTGCCCTTCGCAAATAGAGGTCCGCGATGAAGTTTATTACAAAGGTCATTATAAATAGAACCAGGCCGACGGCAAAAAGTGCAAAATAATGCTCCGAGCCGCCGACGGTTTCGCCCATCTCGCCGGCGATTGTCGCTGTAAGCGTCCGCAACGGCTGTAATATAGATTTTGGTATGACAGGTGAATTCCCCGTAACCATCATCACGACCATTGTTTCGCCGATGACTCTGCCGATTCCCAGCATCACCGCTGCAATGATGCCCGATGAAGCAGCAGGCAGGACAATCCGCCACAGCGTCTGCCACCTTGTTGCTCCAAGACCAAATGCCGCCTCCTTGTAAGTCCTCGGCACACCCACCAGAGCATCCTCGGAGATACTGATAATGGTTGGCATCGCCATAAACGCCAGCAGCAGACTTCCCGTCAGGCCGCACATGCCGGTAGACAGTCCGAAAGTATTCTTAAGAAAGGGACTGAGCCAGACAATACCAATGAACCCCAGAACAACGCTCGGAATCGAAGCCAGAATCTCGACCAGCGACTTTAGAATGTGCTTTAGAGACTTGGGAGCAATCTCGGCTATAAACATAGCCGTTGCGACGCCCACAGGCACGCAAATAATAATGGCCCCAACCGTAACATAGATAGAACCAAGCACCAGCGGAATAATACCGAACTTAGGCGGTTCTGAAATGGGCAGCCAATTTCTGCCAAATAGAAACTCTCCCACCGGATACACGCCGAACAAAGATAGAGAGTCCCGCAGCAGAAATAAAAATATCAGGAATACAAAAATGATGACCAAAAGGCCGCTTAGCTTAATGCACGATTCTATAATGTGTTCGCTAACCTTTCGGGCCAATTGTTTCTCCCATCGGCACAAAGCCGGTTTCTACAAATTGCTGCTGCCCCTTAGGGCTCAAAGTAAAATCAATAAACAATTTTGTAACTCCCTGCGGCTCGCCGTTAGTATAAAAATAAAGCGGCCTCGAAAGCGGATACGTTTTCTTGATAACATTGTTCGCGTCAGGAGGATAAAACTGACCGCCTTTGGCCACCAGTAAAGGTTTCGTCCGGCCAGACACATAGCCCATACCCAAATAGCCAATCGCAGATTCATTTGCTGCGACCTCTTCAACGATTGTCTGCGACGAGGTCAAAAGCAGCGTCTGGCTGGAGAACTCCTCGGAGCTGTCTTTCTTGCCGAGCCGCACCACCTCTTCCTTAAAGTAGATATGCGTGCCGGAACTGACCTCACGCGACAGCGTTACTATGGCAAGGTCTTTTCCGCCAAATTCTTTCCAGTTGGTTGCCTTTCCGGTAAATATCCTGTGCAAATCCTCAATCGTTAGTTTCCCAACAGGATTGCTGTTATTGACAATTACCGCAACGCCATCGTAAGCGACCACAAACTCTTTGGGAAATACGCCTCGTTTCTGCGCTAATTCTATTTCCTTCGGCTTCATTTCACGAGAAGCTGTGGCTATATCGCAGGTCTTGTTTATTAGCGATGCAATTCCCACGCCGCTGCCGCCGCCGGTTACCGCCACAAAGATATGATGATAGTCTTTCATAAACTCTTCGGCGACCTTCTGTGCAGCATTAACAAGGGTATCCGAGCCTTTGACCTGTATAAAGCCCGCTGGCTCGTTCGGCTCGACCTGTTTGCTGCAGCCGACAACAAGGAACATTACCAGAACTGTCAATATTTGTTTTAGCCACACATTCATAGCACAGGGATTTTAATAGCCATCTGTTTCCTTTGCAAGGCGTTTTGCCGGCGAATGAAGGTTGACATTTCAGGCCCCATACTTGCGGCCCTAATCCCCAGCAAAAAACTGTGGGCCTGATGGAAACTGCGGCACCCTCCTGCCATCATACCGGACATTATGAACTTACTTCTTTGCCAGTAGCTTTTTCCAATTCCGCCGGTTCTTTGCACTGCTCAAGGGTTTTCCTGACCTGCCAGCGGACAAAGTGAGGAGCGCCGCAAAGCAGGTAAATACCTAAAGCCAGCAGAATAATATAGCTGACAACGTGACTCCAGGTCAACCAGGCAGCAGGTATAGCACCTTGCCGCGCAGCCACCAGACGAACGTAAACTATTGAAACAATCGATGGTATTACCCAGTACAAATAAAGTATTCCCGAGAACACTGCGGTCAGTCTAAACGCAAATGGCAGCCACCAAATCTGATTTAGGGCTTCGGCTTCGGCGCCAACTATCTTTCCGGTGAGCAAGTTAGCTTTATAAAAAAGCGCGTATATTATCAGGACGGCATAGGCGATTGCAAATATGAATGAGAGAAAGTAAGCAAAACCAAAAGGGCTAATTGAAGTATCGTAAAAGAGAAAATATGGCAGCGATAAAAGTAAAGGCCTACCTACCTCAACCAACATATATATCCCCAACCCAATAAGTATGATTCTTGTCAATTTCTTAAGGTCGTCCATTGCATAACCCCGCATTTCCCCGAAAATTACAAGGTTTGATTCTCAACATTTTTCGGTCGTGAACAAGTTTTAAGTTTTCTTATTTGCCACCGCACAAAGTGTGGAGTGCCTAAAACCAGATATATGCCCAAAACCGCCCTGCAAACGTCAACAAATAGACGAAGCCATTCACGAAAACCCAGACGAAAGGCCGTGTCGATATATTTGTAAAAAATCATATTTATAATTAGTCTGGGCCCAACGATAACGAATCCTGCTACTCTGACAAGAAACTCTATGCTTCCGGAAATTATTAGTACTCCACAAAGAAACATGGTGAGGCGAAAACCTGTAACTACCCAGATACGGCTCGCATCTCTGCTATCTTCATTAGTCGAACCGACCATTTTCCTGGCCAAGTTGTCAGATTTGAATAACAAATAGTATGCCAGGATACATAAAGGCGCAAGAGAACCGACTGTAACCAAAAAAGGTCCGACAACCGCATCAGAATATCCCTTTGTCAAACGAGACGGAAGCTCAAGATAAGAAAGAAAATCCAGAAGGATAAATACCCCAAGTATTGTCAGAGTGAGTTTTGCCAGTAAGTACATTTTGGTCATCGCAAACCTCTCATTAGATGAATGAACACGCTCTTATCATATCTGCAAGTTCTGCGCTGTCCACAAAAATGTGGAGTTTTGCAGCCCTCATAGAGCATTCACATTTTCTCTGGCCCGTCATCGCCGGAATGCGGCGATGACGGGTTGACATCTCTGGTGCGGATGGTATATATAAATTATGAGCACTGCATACACAGAAAGTCTAAACCGGCTGATAGAAGAACTCGGCAAGCTGCCGGGAGTTGGGCCTAAGACTGCTGAGAGACTTGCTTTCCATATACTAAAAGCCCAGCCGGCAGAAGCGATGGCCCTGGCTGAAGCCATCCGCGATGTGAAAACAAAGACCAAACGCTGCGAAGTCTGCTACAATCTCTCAGAGGAGCCGATTTGCCAGATATGCTCGGACGAACGCCGTGATAAAAGTTTAATCTGTGTTGTCGAACAGCCCAAAGACCTTATTAGTCTCGAAAAGACGGGGGTCTGCAAGTGGGTCTATCACGTCCTCGGCGGCCACATCGCACCATTAGAAGGCACTGAGCCGGGCGATTTGACTATTGATAAGCTCGTTGAAAGAGTCCGCCACGGCGGCGTAAAAGAAGTGATTATGGCAACCAATCCTAATCTGGCCGGCGACGGCACTGCACTTTACATAAGCTCGCTGCTCAAAGACACAGGTGTCAGGATTACCCGCCTGGCAAGAGGGCTTCCAACAGGCAGCACCATCGAATACGCAAGCGGCAAAATGCTCACCGACGCAATAACCGGCAGACAGACATTAGAGTAATCTCTTGCTCGACAAAAAACGGGAGGCACGCATACTATGTCAGAGAAAAGACCAGTCAAAGTTGGAATAATTGGCTCGCAGTTTCAGGCGCATTGTCACGCTGAAGCATTCAAGTCAATCCCCGATGATGCACAGGTTGTTGCTGTCGCCTCACCCACGCCAGGCAACGCCCAGAAACTGGCCGAGGAATACAATATCCCACGGGTCTTTACTGACTACAGACAGATGCTTCGAGAAAATGATATTGAGATGGTGACAATCACCGCGCCAAATTTCCTGCACGCGCAGATGACTATCGACATCGCCGAAGCCGGCAAGCACGTATTGTGCGAGAAGCCATTGTGTATGACGCTGGAGGAAGCGAACAAAATGATAGAAACCTGCAGGCGCAAGGGTGTGCTGCTTATGTACGCTGAGGAATTATTTTTTACGCCCAAATATGTCAGGGCCAAAGAGATGGCCGACCAGGGCGCCTTCGGCAAGGTGTATATGGTCAAGCAGGGCGAGAAGCACTTCGGCCCGCACGCACCGTGGTTCTGGGACGTTGAGAAATCCGGCGGCGGAGTGTTTATGGATATGGGCTGTCACGGTATTGCCTTCTGCTACTGGTTCCTGAACCGACCAAAAATCAAAAACGTGTATTGCCAGATGGCTACGTATGTTCACGCCGATAAGACCAAAGGCGAGGACAACTCTGTCTGCATCATCGAATTTGCCGGCGGCGCGGTCGCCGTTGTCGAGAATAGCTGGGCCCGCCGGGGTGGTATGGACGACCGCATCGAAGTCCACGGCGAAGGCGGCGTCACTTACGCCAATCTGCACATGGGAAATGCACTGCCTACCTACAGTGAATACGGGTATGGCTATGCAGTTGAGAAGGCACCATCGACGAAGGGCTGGAGCTGGCCTGTATATGAGGAGCTGTGGAATTACGGATTCCCGCAGGAGATGCGACACTTTGCACGCTGCGTCCGCGGCAAAGAACACCCCCAGGCAACCGGCGAAGATGGGCGGGTTGTTCAGGAGGTGCTCTACGCAGGGTATCAATCTGCTGGAACCGGCCGCAAGGTCGAATTGCCGTTTCGACCCAAAGGCGTCAAAACTCCAATTGAATTATGGCTCAAGGGAAGCAGCAAAAAGTAATAGTTATATTATTGCAGATTTATCGAGGATTTTGATATGGCACGTCGAGAAAAAATTACTCAACAGCATAACACAAAATCTCATAAAAAAGGCCCGGCCCAGCCGATACAGTTATCCCGGCGTGACTTTATAGGCGCCACCGCAGCGGCTGCAGTGTTTACAATTGTGCCTCGCCATGTGCTGGGCGGTCCCCGCCATATCCCGCCGAGCGAGAAACTCAATATAGCCGGCATTGGTGCAGGTGGTCGCGGCGCCGACAATCTCGACGCAGTCAGCGGCGAAAACATCGTCGCACTATGCGACGTTGACCAGCAGCGGGCGGCTCCAACATTCAATCGCTACCCGAAGGCAAAAAAATACAGCGACTTCCGCATAATGCTCGAAAAACAAAAAGACATCGATGCGGTGATAGTCGCTACACCCGACCACATCCACGCCGTCGCCACTATCACGGCAATAAAAATGGATAAGCACGTATATTGCGAAAAACCGCTGACGCACTCAATATACGAGGCCCGAATGGTTGCCCAGGCCGCCCGCGAGCACAAGGTGGCTACACAAATGGGAATCCAGGGTCATTCAGGCGAGGGCATCCGTCTGCTATGCGAATGGATTTGGGATGGTGCCATTGGCCCTGTCCGGGAGGTCCACACCTGGACGGATAGACCCGGCAGCTGGTGGCCTCAGGGCATCACCAGGCCAAAAGACACGCCGCCACTGCCGCCCACCCTCGACTGGGATTTGTGGCTTGGGCCGTCGCCATATCGCCCATACCATCCGGCCTACGTGCCGTTCAAATGGCGCGGCTGGTGGGATTTCGGAACAGGACCAATTGGCGATATGGGCATCCACAATTCCTCTCCGATTTTCTGGGCACTTAAACTTGGCTACCCGACAAGCGTTGAGGTCGTCTCCCAGGAAGGTAATAACGAAGAGACCGGGCCGGTCAAGTCAATTGTTCGATACGAATTCCCGGTTCGTGGGGATATGCCGCCGGTAACACTTGTTTGGTACGATGGCGGCAATATGCCCCCTCGCCCGCAGGAGCTGGAACCAGACCGCCGGCTTGGCGATAACGATGGCGGCTCGCTACTCATCGGCGACAAGGGCAAAATACTTGCCCCCGGCTGGTGTGCCGAAAGTCCCAGATTGATACCTGAATCAAAAATGAAAGAATATAAGCTGCCGCCGAAGACGATTCCGAGGTCGCCCGGCCACCACCAGGAATGGATTGCAGCCTGCAAGGGAGGCAAACCGCCGACCGCCAATTTTGACTTCTCCGGGCCATTAACCGAAGTGCTTTTGCTGGGTAATATTGCTATTCGCACGGGCGAAAAGCTGCTCTGGGATGGGCCGAATATGAAGATTACCAACATACCGGAGGCCAATAAATACATCCGCCGCCAGTATCGCCAGGGTTGGACCCTGGAGTCTTGACGAAATTTTTGGTGCGTTTATGATATAATAGATTTTGCAGTTTCTGGTAATTCAGGCAGGTCAGAGTGTATAAAGAATTCTTCGGGTGTCTTTATGAAGCTGGAGATGAGAGGCGATATGCGGATGGAGCAGCGGATGAAGCTCGCTCCGCATATGATTCAGTCGATGGAGATTCTGCAGCTTTCAATCCTTGCGCTTCAGGAAAGAATAGAACAGGAGCTTAACAGCAATCCTGTTCTGGAAATAGAGGAGCCCTCAAATCCCGAACCCGCCGGTCCTGCAGAAGAAAGGCCCGAAGATAATATAGACGAAAAAGACCTGACTGTCGGCACAGACACCGGCAAAGTCGAAGACTTCGGGCGTCTGGAAAAGCTCGATGACGATTTCAAGGACTATATAGACCAGTCAGAATCATTCCGCCCTCGCACCCAGACCGATGAGCCGGACAGAAAACTCGAGGCGCTAAAAAATACCGCCGCACTGCCTCAGTCCCTGCACGATTATCTAACGGAGCAGTGGGGATTGGTGGACGCCGATGAACAGGTCAAAAAAGCCGGCAGCACGATTATAGATTACATCGACGATAGGGGGTATCTATCCGTCCGATTGGAGCAGCTGCACAACAAAGATAAAGCCGATTTCACCCTCGATAACCTAAAGAAGGCGCTGGAGCTTGTGCAAAAATTAGAGCCTGTCGGTGTGGGTGCACGGGACCTAAAAGAGTGCCTGCTTATCCAGATGGCCCAGAGCAGTGATGATATGAGCTTTGAATCTCGTCTGATTGCCGAACATATAAATGAGCTGCTCGAAAATCGGCTGCCGGACATCGCCAGAAAAATGAATTGCAGCATCGAAACAATCAACCGGGCGCTGGCGCGTATAAGCAAGCTCGACACCTCTCCGGGTCTGCAGGTTAGCCAGGACCAAAATCATCCCATCACTCCCGATGTGATAGTGGAATCGATAGACAACTCGGATGAATATTCCGTCCGGCTGGCCGATTCTAACCTGCCGAACCTGAGAATAAACAATTACTACGCAAAGCTTGCAAAAGATATCGGAACCAGTGAAAAAACCAGGGACTTTTTGCAGAATAACATCCGCTCTGCCCAGTGGATTATTGATGCTATACAGCAGCGGAAAAATACCCTGCTCAAAGTTGCGAAGTCCGTGGTGAAACATCAGAGGGATTTCTTCGACAAGGGACAACTATATCTTCGGCCGCTGCCTATGTCAAAGGTTGCCGATGACGTCGGCGTGCATCTTGCCACTGTCTCCAGAGCCGTCTCCGGCAAATACGTCCAGTGTCCCTCGGGGGTATTGCCTTTGCGGAAATTCTTCAGCGGCGGCACCAAAGATGTTACCGGCGAAGCACGTAGCTGGGAAGCCATAAGGGCCAAACTCCAGCAGATTATTGATGCGGAAGACAAGGCCAAACCCTTAAATGACGACCAGATACGCGAAAAACTGGCCCAGGCCGGCATCAAAAAACTCGCCAGACGCACCGTCGCTAAGTACCGCAAACTCCTGAACATACCAGCCGCAAGATTCAGGAAAAAATACTAACATCCGAGCACAATCCAAACTCCAGCAAAAAAAATTTGATTTTATTAGAACAGTAATTTACTATGTGAGTATATAATCACTTAGTAACTTAATTGGAGTAATGCTATGCTGACTAAACACCAACAGTTATTGTTTGCCAAACAGGCCGAAATCGCCAAGGCAATTGGCCATCCTCTGCGTCTTGCAATCATCGATTTTCTAAAAGATGGGCCGCAGTGTGTCTGTGATATCGCTGAGCACATAGGTGCGGAGCGTTCCAACGTCTCGCGGCACTTGTCTGTGATGGTTGCCGCAGGAGTGCTTGAGCACCGCAAGCAGGGACTGAAGGTCATCTATTGGCTGAAATGTTCCTGCATTGTGGATTTCTTTTCCTGCATATCGGGCGTACTAAAGCAACAGGCGACGGAAAATCGGAAACTGCTTGCGGCATTGTGAGCCAATTTACCGTATGGGTTAATTATGAAACGAGAGCTGAAAATACTTGCCGGGCTTATAGCAATTTTCTTAGTTGCTTACTTTTTGCCCTTGGGCAACCCTAAAATTCAGCAGGCAATTCAGGAATCTTTTCGTTTGCTTCAATGGTATGCCCGCAACCACACACTTGCCTGTATCGTGCCTGCACTGTTTATCGCCGGTGCCATCATTACATTTTTATCCCAGAGATCTGTAATGCGATACCTTGGCCCTAAAGCCAACCCCGTTCTGGCTTATGGCGTGGCGTCGGTAGCAGGTTGCGTTCTGGCGGTTTGCTCCTGTAGTGTGCTGCCTATGTTTGCCGGCATCTACCAGCTTGGCGCCGGCCTCGGGCCGGCGAGCGCCTTTCTGTATTCAGGACCGGCTATAAATGTTCTTGCCATTTTCTTAAGCGCCCGCGTGCTGGGCCTGCCCCTCGGCGTCGCACGAGCAGTCGGCGCGGTAGTCTTTTCGGTCGTCATCGGATTGCTAATGGCGGTCATATTTCGCAAAGCCGAGCGAGCAAAAATCGAAGCTGCCATTCAGATGCCCGAGCAGGAAAAGCCCCGCCGGCACATCGGCAAAACCGCACTTTATCTCGCTTGTATGATTATGTTCCTTATTTTTAGCGACTGGTTCAATCCCGGCAACGTTACCGTGACAACCGCTGATGGCCGGACTTTTAATGCTGTGGTGCTGAACGAAACAAAAGACGCTGTGCGTTTTCAGCTTGAGCAGGATTTAGGCGAATTGAAAGCCGGCGACAAGATAACTTTGTCGAAACCCGATATTGCAAGAACGGTTGACCGTGAGAGCTGGGTGATGACGGTTTATCATATTCGCTGGTACCTGGCCGGTCTGTGCGCATTAGCCGTCCTGCTTATGGCCTGGCGTTGGTTCGACAAAGACGAAATCCACACCTGGCTGCACAACACCTGGGATTTTGCAAAAATGCTCGTACCACTTCTTTACGGCGGCGTATTCATCGTCGGGTTTGTCAGCGTTTTGCTGCCTGAAAAGCAGGTTGCACAGTGGGTCGGCGATAATTCCCTGCGAAGCAACCTTGTCGCCAGCGTTATCGGCGCCTTCTGGTATTTCGCCACGCTGACTGAGATTCCAATCACGCAGGTCCTTATGAAGCTCGGTATGAATAACGGCCCGGCCCTGGCATTATTGCTCGCAGGCCCTGCGCTATCGCTGCCGAGCATGCTTGTTATCCAGAAAATTATGGGAACGAAAAAAGCCGTTGTTTTCATTTCGCTCGTAATAATTATGGCAACAATCTCAGGTATGCTCTTTGGAGCACTTTGGGGATGAACGAGCAATTGAAGAAGTTGTGCGGGACGTTATACAGACATAGTTTCAGGAGGTTTTGTTGTGCATAAGTCAGATGAAAAAATAAGACAAGCTGTCCGTCAAGGATATACCGCAATAGCACAGGGTGAGTCCTGCGGTTGTTGCGGGGCGCCGTCCCCCGAAAGACTCGCCAAGGGGATAGGTTATACCGCCGAAGAATTAGAGCACCTGCCCGAAAGCGCAAATATGGGCCTTTCCTGTGGCAATCCGACTGCCATTGCCAATCTCAAAGTCGGGCAGGTTGTTTTGGATTTAGGCAGTGGAGGCGGCTTTGATGTTTTTATCGCCGCTAAAAAAGTGGGGTCAAAAGGAAAGGTCATCGGAGTCGATATGACGCCTGAGATGGTCAGCAAGGCAAGGGCGGCCATTCCCGGATTTACAAAAAAGACCGGCCTTTCCAATGTTGAATTTCGTCTCGGAGAAATCGAACATCTGCCGGCAGCGGACGCAAGTGTTGATGTGGTTATCTCCAACTGCGTAATCAATCTTTCGCCGGATAAGCAGCAGGTCTGGCGGGAAATCGCCCGTGTCCTCAAACGAGGCGGCAAAGCGTGCATCTCTGACCTGGCAATGAAAAAGCCCCTGCCCGACAAGGTTATGAAATCAGCCGCAGCACTGGTCAGTTGCGTTGCCGGTGCCGTCTTGATTGACCAGACGGTAAATATGGCAAAACAGGCCGGTCTCAAAAACATAGAGGTCACTGAAAAAGCATACAACATCGATGTGATGACAGATTGCCACGACCCCCTCTACGGACAGGTAAAACAATACCTGCCGAGAGGGAGAAAACTCGCCGACTACATTGTCAGCGTTGATATAACGGCAAACAGGCAATAGAAGATGACCTTAAGGAAGTGAGAATACATAGAGATTAGTAATGACGCAAACAGTTACGAGACAATTGTCCTTTGTTGACAGGTTTCTTACCCTGTGGATTTTCCTGGCGATGGGTATTGGCGTTGCCTCCGGCTACTTGTATCCGCCAATAGCCAGCTTCTGGAATAAGTTTCAGACGGGAACGACGAATGTGCCTATCGCAATCGGTCTGATTTTGATGATGTATCCGCCTTTGGCGAAGGTAAAATATGAGGAGCTCGGCGGGGTCTTTCGCAATTATAAGATATTGGGTCTGTCGCTGGTTCAAAACTGGGTAATCGGCCCAATTCTGATGTTCGTTCTGGCGATAGTGTTTTTAAGGAGCTATCCGGAATATATGGTCGGCTTAATCATCATCGGGCTTGCCAGATGTATAGCGATGGTTATTGTCTGGAACGAGCTTGCCAAAGGTGATACCGAGTATGCCGCCGGGCTTGTGGCGTTTAATTCTATTTTCCAGGTATTGTTCTTTTCCGTTTACGCCTACATATTCGTAACTGTTCTGCCGCCGGTTTTCGGACTGAGCGGCAGTGTTGTCAGCGTGTCTATTTCCCAGATTGCCAGGAGCGTTTTTATCTATTTGGGGATACCGTTCATAGCCGGCATCGTTACAAGGTTTGGCTTGATAAAAATTAAAAACAGGGATTGGTTCCAAAACAAATTCATCCCCAGAATCAGTCCCATTACATTGATTGCCCTTCTTTTTACAATCGTGGTGATGTTCAGTCTCAAAGGGGAGTTTATAATTTCTCTGCCGCTTGATGTGCTGCGTATCGCGGTACCATTGCTGATTTATTTTGTGGCGATGTTCTTTATTACGCTTTTCATCAGCGCCAAGGCGGGGGCCAATTATGCACAGTCAGCCACTTTGTCTTTTACGGCAGCCAGCAACAATTTTGAGCTGGCCATCGCCGTGGCCGTGACGGTCTTTGGTATTAACTCAGGTCAGGCTTTTGCAGCCGTCATAGGGCCGCTCGTAGAAGTCCCCGTGATGCTTATGCTGGTCAAAATCTGCCTGAAAACTCAAAACTGGTTTGCTCCTTACTATATCAAGGGTCGATTATGAAGAAGATTCAAATCCTCGGCACCGGCTGCCCAAAGTGCAAGAAACTGACTGAGAACGCTGAGGCAGCCGCCAAAATGCTGGGTATCCAATACGAAATCCAGAAAGTTACCGACATTAATGATATTATGAAGTTCGGCGTAATGCTGACGCCGGCGCTCGTCGTGGATGGTCAGGTAAAAAGCGTCGGCAAGGTTATACCACCGGACGAAATTAAAAAAATGCTTATGTAAGTTCTAAAAACTCAAAACTAAACACTCAAAACTTTTGATGGACAAGATTATGTGTGGACAATCTAATTGTTGCAGTGCCGGGCCGAAGCTGATATTTGCATGCTCGGGAGCAGCGGACGTTGGCCAAATCGCCGACCAGGCCGCCCGAAGGATGACAAAGAATGGCACCGGAAAGATGTTCTGCCTGGCTGGCGTTGGCGGACGGGTCAGCGGCATTATGAAAACAACGGAATCCGCCTCAAAGATTCTCGCAATTGATGGCTGCCAATTAAATTGCGCGAAAAATACCCTTGAGCAGGCGGGCTTTAACGAATTCAGACATCTCCAGGTCGCCGATACCGGTTTGGAAAAGGGAAAAAGCCCGGCCACCGAGGAGAATATTGCCAAAGTAGTTGACAGGGGTAAAGAGATGTTGGCGTCGTAGAAACCAATAAAAACTATGCTATTGGAGCTAATGAAGTTTCTGTTACAGTGTCCCTGCAGCGGCGGGAGAGGTATAAATCCTGTGCTCCTTCTCGCCATTGTCGCGGCAATCTGGCTGCTGGCGAGATGGATAAGGTCAGTATTTAGAAAGGAAGATGTTTCGCTTATGAACAAAATTGGGAAAATACTAATTGTTGTCGTTCTGGTTGCCGCGGTGGTTGTTGTGATTGCCATTAAATACACAAAGCCTTCTGCGGACGCTAATAAGCCATCAAACCAAATTTCGACGCCGACCTCACCTCTGCCGAAACTTGTCGATATTGGGGCGGGCACGTGTATTCCCTGCAAGATGATGGCTCCGATTCTGGAAGAGCTGAAGAAAGAATACGCTGGCAAACTTGTAGTCGAATTTGTCGATGTCAGAGAAAACGCCGACGCCGTGGGGAGATACAAAATTACGCTTATACCCACACAGATATTTTTCGATGCCTCCGGCAAAGAGCTCTTTCGACACGAAGGGTTTATGTCAAAGGAAGACATCCTCGCCAAGTGGAAAGAGCTCGGTTATGACTTCGCCGGCCATAGCGAGGTGATTTTTGATAGACTCGAACCGGCTCAGCCCGACTCACGGCCCAAGGATACTATCTGTTACATGTGTGATGGGTCAATCAACCCGAAGACCTTGGTGACCATTCAGACAGACAAAGGAGAGGTTCATCTGTGTAGTCCTCACTGCTACTTCATCATGTATTCGTGTCTGACCGAAGACAAAACCGACTTTGAGAAAAAAGTCTCGGTTACGGATTGGGCGACGGGAAAACTGACACCTGCTGCGCCAGCGCTATACCTGTACAGTTTCAATGAGACAGGCCGGCCTACCATCAAAGCCTTCGCCGATAAGCAAAATGCTCAGGCAGAACAAAAAGCATCCGGCGGCAGTATCATCGGCTGGCAGATTTTGCTGGGCAAGGAATTGGAGACTCGCTGTGGTTTCTGCGACCGAGCGGTATATCCGCAAGATGGGGCGGTTGTGCGTGTCGGCGGGGTAAACACCTGGGCTTGCTGTTCTCACTGTGCAATGGGGGTGGCCGCAAGAACCGGCAAAGATATAGAAGTCCACGAAAAGGACCGCCTGACCGGCGAAGAGATTGTCGTCAAAACGCTGGACGGTAAGGTGGCCTCGCTGGAACCGCCGACCTCTGTTGCCTGGTTCGGCCAGCGTCAGAAGGTGGATGGCACCTGGGTATCTGCCGGCTGTTTCCACCAGGGCTTTTTTGTCAATGCGGACAATTTGAAGAAGTGGGTCGAGCAAAACCCCTATGAGACAGGCTGGCTCATCAGTATCAGCCAGGCGCTCGCCGACAAGATGAAACTATCACCCGAACAAATCCAAAAGGCCTGCAAGATAGGTGAGTGTTCACCGAAGTGACCGGCCATAAATTCCCTTGTGGAGAGTATTACCATGACTACAAGAAGTGTCCTTCCGGCAATCGCCGTTGTCCTGTTCGGAGTGTCCATCCTCCATGTCTGGGCAGTTGAACCGCCACCATCAAAACCCGATGTTCCGAAGAAACCTCTTTTGGTGCGTGATGCCTACCCTGGTTTGGCCTCGAATAGTCTGACATATGCGCGGTTGTCCGATCTGCCGTCCGGGGTGCTCCTCAGGACGGACGGTCTCACCATTAAGGACAAGGACGTCGCCGAGGAGATCGCCAAGGCACCCCCGCAGATGCAGGCACAGCTCAAGAAGAACGCCTTTTTCGTGCTGGAGGATATGACGACACGTAAGCTGTTGGTCGTGCTCGCCAAAGCAAAAGCACCGGAGCAGAAGAAGGACGCCCCGGTGCCTGCCGAGCATGAGTTGGTTCAGAAGTACCTCAAGGAAGTGGTGGCCAACGTGGAGGTCAACGACATCGAGGTAACTGAGTTCTACCAAAACAACAAGGATGCCTGTGGCGGTGCAACCCTGGCCCAAGTGAAAGACCAGCTAAAGCAATATGTCCTGCAGGAAAAGCAGCAACAGGCCGTCAATGAGCACATTCGCACACTGGGCCAAAGGATGTCAGTGGAGGTTTCTGCCGCATGGACGAAGGAACAGTCCGTCCTGGCCAGGGACAACCCCGTGGACAAGGCCCGCGCCAGCGGCAAGCCCTCGCTGGTGGATTTCGGCTCTACGGGTTGCCGGCCCTGTGATATGCTTGCCCCTATCCTTGAAGCACTGAAGGAAAAATACGCCGGCAAGTTGAACGTGCTGTTTATCCACATCGGCCAGGAGCAGATTCTCGCAAGCCGGTACGGCATCCAGACTATTCCCGCACAGGTGTTCTTCGATAAAAATGGTAAAGAAGTTTTCCGACATATTGGTTTCTTTCCTCAGGACGAAATCGAGAAGAAACTGGCTGAACTGGGACTCAAATAAGCCATGCAGGAGCTTTTTACAACGCTAACCCGGGCAGTCGAAGGGACGCCGGCAATTGCGCTCATCGCCGCGTTTGTATGGGGTATTTTGAGCATACTGCTCAGCCCTTGTCACCTTGCGAGCATCCCGTTGATAGTGGGCTTCATTAACGGGCAGGGCCGCATCTCGACTAAACGCGCCTTTATTATCTCGACACTTTTTGCTGTAGGCATATTAACCACCATTGCCGGAATCGGGGTCGTCACCGCCGCTGCCGGGAGAATGTTGGGAGATGTCGGCAAATCCGTCAACTACTTTGTGGCCGTCATTTTCTTTGCGGTCGGCCTGCACCTGCTGGATGTTATTCCGATGCCCTGGTCGGGCCCCGGCCAGGTCGGTATGAAACGAAAGGGAATGCTGGCTGCTTTTATTCTCGGCCTGGTATTCGGCATCGCCGTCGGCCCGTGCACCTTTGCATATATGGCGCCGATGCTCGGCGTTACCTTCAGGGTCGCCTCAACAAATCCTATCTACGCGGCGTCCCTGCTTATCATCTATGGTATCGGCCACTGCTCAGTCATCGTCCTGGCGGGGACATCCACAGAGCTTGTCCAGCGATATATGAACTGGAGCGAGAAATCCAAAGGCACAGCAATCGTGCGGAAAATCTGCGGAATCCTGGTCCTGCTGGGCGGCATTTACCTTATCTACAGAACATAATTTAAGAAAAAAGAGAACAGAAAAAGAGAAAAAAGTTAAGAAATAGGGGTTTTTGAGGGAAATTTTGAAAAATGGGGTGGTTGGCAGTAGCAAAACTGGTGATATTATAGGACTTATGCGTTTTTGGGCTAAAAATGGGGGTAAAAATGAGCGTTTTTTTGCACTTTTTTGCATTTTTTTTTGCAAAAATGAACGTGTTTTGAGCAAAAATGTACCAAAATGCACACTTTTTGAACCATTTTTTTGCACTTCTTGACTTTGGGGGTAGATGAGTAACGGGCAAAAGACAAAATTGGCCACAAAGACTCGAAGGCACAAAAATAACCACTGATTGCACGGATTTCACGGACTTTTTTAGCCACGAAAAGGCACAAAAAGCACAAAGGGATTCCAGCTGGCTTGGTGTTCTCGGCGAATTCTGCTTTCAAAGCAAGCTTTGTCGCAAACTTTCGCCTTCGCTCACAAGGTCAACTGCGTTGTCCTTATGCGTAAGCCGGCTGAAACAAAGACATTGCGATTGTCGAATGCGGGTTTTGAGCAGGTTTTTGACTACTACTTTTGGGGTAGGGACGAAGAGCGAAGGACGAAGGGCCAAAGACGAGGGAGGGTGAAAGACAGGAGCGGTGAAAACAAATGGTTTTTGGGGGTTTGGGGTTGGCCTTTGGAGGCTTTGTCGAGGGCTTTTTTATTTTATGACCTTTTGTTTTGGGAGATTGGGAATGGTATTATCAGATTGGGGGGTTTTTGCACAGAGATATAAGTATATAAGTATATGCGTATATACTTATGGAGTGCTTTAAGAAACAAGGATTTGAGAATGGGGGATTTGAGAGTTGAAAGACTGGGTCCCAGATAAAGACATTCTGGGATCTCCGCTGCGCTTCGAGGATTTGAGAATGAGGGGTTTGAGAATTGAAAGACTGGGTCCCCGCCAACGACATGCGGGGATCTCCGCTACGCTTAGAGGTGCAGATTGGCACCGATTTTGGGTAAAGAATTTCCAGCTTGTCTTTGGCGATGGTTTTGGATATTGTTAATCGCTGATTAGACAGAACCCGCCACGGGCGGATAATCGCGGAACGCAGAGAATTAATAAGAAGAACTTTTCTTCTTTGCGTAACAGCTTTTGCAGTAAACGGGTTTGCCTTCCTTAGGCTGAAACGGGACTTCACATTCCTGTCCGCATTCTGCACAGGTAGCTTTAAACATCTGGCGTGGTCCGAAATCTTTCCTTGGGCCCTCTTTGCTAAAATCTCTCACGTCTTTTCTCCAAATTGATATAATAAAAAAGTGTTTAGAACATTAATACGAGGGAGTAAGTATAATCAAATTACATCCCATTATCAAGAGATTTTTTGAAATAATACGAATTTTTTAGATGAGGATTGACACTGATTCCTTCGACAGGCTCAGGATAAATAACAGAGATTTTTTTAAGCCACAGAGAGCGCAGAGGGGCACAGAGAAATGAATTATAAACAGTGTTAATTGGTTAAATGGTAATCGGTAAATGGTCATTGGTTAAATGGTTAATTAGTTAATTGGTTATTCCCCTAAGGGGTTTCCGCCCGCCATACAAACGGCGAGGTAAACTTCGCTCCAAGGTTATTGACCATTCATTAATCCTTAGTATAAATGAATTTACGACTATATTTGACTGGAACTGCCCTTCGACTCCGCTCAGGACAGGCTGTTCCGTTGCGTTCGGTTCTCCGCGTGCTTCCCGCTCCTGGCGGGCCTACAGTGTACTACATAGAGCACACTGTTCGTATTATACCAAACTCCTTTTGTATTTTCAATAAAAATATAACGATATCATAAAAAAATTTAGCCATAGAGGTCACCCTTCGACTCCGCTCAGGGCAGGCAGAGGACACAGAGAAAAGATAAAAGAAATTGAACCACAGATTGCACAGATTAACACAGATTTTGTTTAACCGCGTAGAACACAGAGAAAAATAGCCACGAATTGACACGAAAAAGAATTAGTGAAAACCTGTCTGCCGACAGGCAAGATTCGTGAGAATTTGTGGTTAAAAAGCCACGGATTGGTCTGCCTTCTGCCCCAAAACTAAAAACTAAAGACTCACTGCCTTTTTTAGACACTGATTTACACAGGATTAACCCGCCACACAGATGGCGGGCAGGCAATGCCTTTTAACCTGCAAAGAGGATGGCGGGCAAGCCCGACTTCGATAAATCTTCCGACTCCGCTTGCGCTACGCCGGACAAGTCGGCGGGTAAATTTTGGTTTGGCCGAAGGGAAAGCAACCACGGATTGCACAGATTACACTGATTTATAGTTAGCCACGAAGACTCGAAGGCACGAAGGAGTTTGCTCGGCTTTGGCGTTCTGCGGCAAGCCTTTTCTCGAAACAAGTTTCTGTGAAAGGCCATTGCCTTGTCCGCCGAAGTCCCAAAGAAAGGGACTTCCTTACGATAAGCCGAGCAAACCTGCCACACAGATGGCGGGCAGGCACTGCCTTTTAACCCGCCAAGAGGATGGCGGGCAGGCCCTCCAAAAAGAGCGGCGGGTAAATTTTGGTTTGGCCGAAAGGGAAAAACGAGGAGTCGGTCGAAAAACGGGCTGTTCCCATTATTTCCTCATATAAGTATATGCGTATATACTTATGGAGTGCGTAAGGCCCGAAAGGCCATGGCAATCTCATTCCAGCATCTTTGCGACTTGTGCTCTTGTGCACTTATGCTCTCGCCACAGGCGGGCAAGCTTATGCGCTTATTTTGGTATGCAGGCAGGGTTGTTCGGGTCTATGTTGCAATCGATTAGCCAGTTATCTGCCAGCAGGGCAAAATCGAGAAAATTTATACCATTAAATCCATCCAGGTTAGCAGAACCATCGCTGTCCAGCCATTGCCTGGTAAATATCCGCACATCTTCCCAACCAACCTTGCAATCGTCATTTAAGTCGCCAGATAGTTTATACTGACATACCTTTTTTATGGCAAGCGAACGAGACCCGCCAGCGCTAATGGCGATAAAGTCACTATTGGGCGAAGGGATATTGCACTGGCCAGAGTTGTTGCTTCCCCAAGCGACGATGGAGCCGTCTTGCTTTAACCCGAGCGAATGATACCCGCCAGCGCTAATGGCGATAAAGCCGCTATTGGGCGAAGGGATATTGCACTGGCCGTAGTCGTTCCATCCCCAGGCGACGATGGAGCCATCCTGCTTTAACCCGAGCGAATGATACACGCCAGCGCTAATGGCGATAAAGCCGCTATTGGGCGAAGGGATATTGCACTGGCCGGAGTCGTTCAATCCCCAGGCGACGATGGAGCCACCTGTCCCGAGCGGAGTCGAGGGATCCTGCTTTAACCCGAGTGAATGATAGCCGCCAGCGCTAATGGCGATAAAGCCGCTATTCGGAGAAGGAACATTGCATTGACCGTAACTGTTATCTCCCCACGCTACGATAGAGCCGTCACTTTTTAGGCCAAGACTGTGGCTACCCCAACCTCCGCCTGCTGCGACGGCTACAAAGCCGGTATTAGGGGAAGGGACATTGCATTGACCCCAAACGTTGTTTCCCCACGCTACGATAGAGCCGTCTGATTTCAGGCCAAGAGAGTGCATCTCGCCAGCCGCTATCGCCACAAAACCGCTATTTGGCGAAGGGATATTGCACTGGCCATCCCAGTTGAGTCCCCAGGCGACTATGGAGCCATCTGATTTCAGGTCAAGAGAGTGATACATGCTGGCCGCGAGCGCCACAAAGCCGCTATTAGGCGAAGGGATATTGCACTGGCCGTACTCGTTGTATTCCCAGGCGACTATTGAGCCATCCTGCTTTAACCCGAGAGAATACAAATAGCCAGCGCTAATGGCGATAAAGCCGGTATTGGGCGAAGGGATATTGCACTGGCCGGAGCCGTTACTTCCCCAGCCGACGATGGAGCCATCCTGCTTTAACCCGAGCGAATGATACACGCCAGCGCTAATGGCGATAAAGCCGCTATTGGGCGAAGGGATATTGCACTGGCCGGAGTCGTTCAATCCCCAGGCGACGATGGAGCCATCCTGCTTTAATCCGAGCGAATGGGCCTCGCCAGCCGCGAGCGCCACAAAACCGCTATTAGGCGAAGGAACATTGCATTGACCGGAACCGTTGGATCCCCACGCAACGATTGAGCCATCCTGCTTTAACCCGAGCGAATGATACACGCCAGCGCTAATGGCGATAAAGCCGCTATTGGGCGAAGGGATATTGCACTGGCCGTACCAGTTGTCTCCCCAGGCGACGATGGAGCCATCCTGCTTTAGGCCTAAACTGCAATCCCTGCCAGCGGAGATGGCCACAAAACCGCTATTAGGCGAAGGAACATTGCATTGACCGTAATAGTTCTTTCCCCACGCAACGATAGAGCCGTCGGATTTCAGGCCAAGAGAGTGATACTCGCCAGCCGCGAGCGCCACAAAACCGCTATTAGGCGAAGGAACATTGCATTGACCGGAACCGTTCCGTCCCCACGCTACGATTGAGCCGTCGGATTTCAGGCCAAGAGAGTGATCCCCGCAACCAGCCGCGACCTTCACAAAGCCGCCGGATAGGTCACCGCCGACCACCTGGCTGCCCCAGCCGATGATGGAGCCATCGGCGAGTGCAAAGGACGAAGTAAGAAGGACGAAGGACGAAGTAAGAAGGACGAAGAACGAAGTGAGAAAGGTAATTTGCGATTGACGATTTGGGATTTGCAATTTCATTGCGATATCCTCCTACTTGTATAAATCCAAAATTCGAATGACCCAAAACCTGGTTTTAGCGGATATTATAACAAATTATCGGGCTGGAAGCAAGAAAAAAGTGGGTAGTTAATTGGTTAAATGGTTAATTGATGAGACGGAAAGACAGAAGACGGAGGACGGAAGGCATTCTCATTTTCAATTTACGATTTGCGATTTTCTCTGCCAAACGACAGCCAGACCCCTCGACTGCGCTCGGGGTGACAAAGAGATTTACGATTGAGTTTTTTGTGTTGCCCCTTCGGCAAGCTCCCCACTTCGCCCTAAACGGCAGGGCTTCGCAGGGCAAGCGCCGGCAATATCGGGGTTGATTTGAGCGGCTGGGTGACTATCGTTACGCTCGGCGAAGAGGATGTTATAATCCTGGTCGCTTTTGAAAGGCGGGTCAAGATGGACAAGGTCAACCGATTCGTCTTCGATATAGCGGCGGAGTATTTCCAAGTTATCGCCGTAATACAAAATAGGTTCGACAAGCCCTTCGGCAGTAAGCTCAGGGCCGAACTGCTCACTATAAACGTTCTCTGCCATATCGCACCTGTTGTTTTATTCAAAGGGGAATCGCCCGTAATGTTTCTGTAAGGAAGCATTATACCGCAGGTTATTACGATTACAAGGCAATAAGAACCCCGCCTTAAAAGGCGGGGCCAAATATGAGATTGCCACGGCCTACAAAACAGGCCTCGCAATGACAAACCCCCGGCCCGCCACACGAATGGCGGGTAAACTCCGGCGGACAAGGGATAAACGACCTGCTTTGGTTGTTGACATTACGAGGGGAGAGGGTTATAGTATCCGTCGGTGGCACGGCCATTCCTTCGACTATGCTCCCTACTTCGCCCTAAACGGCACGGCTTCGCAGGGCAAGCAGGACAAGCTTGGCCGTGTATTCACGGGCTGGAAGCCCGTGCTACCAGGTAAAAGTTTACCCAGTGAGATAACTTCGTATCTCGTGGGGTTTATCGCCATACTGACTATGGAGTGCATCGGATGGACCCGGGAATTTTCAAGGCATACGATATAAGAGGCGTTTATCTCGACCAAATCAACGAAGAAGATGCGTGGAAAATCGGCTGTGCCACGGCCCGTTTTCTGCCGTCTCTGCTTCGGGGCTATGAACGCGGCCAGGCCAACAGCCAGGCGCTTTGCGTAGGTCGTGATATGAGAACTCACAGCGAGGCACTGGCAAAGGCGCTTACAGAAGGAATAAATGCCGCCGGTGTAAATGTGATTGATTTGGGAATGATTGATACGCCGCAGATGTATTTTGCAATCAACCACCTCGGCACCTGCGGCGGCGTGCAGGTAACGGCCTCACATAACCCGGCCAAGTATAACGGCTTTAAGATATCCGGTATTGAAGCCAAGCCGGTCGGTGCCGATACCGGTCTGAAGGATATAAAACATATCGCAATGGCCCTGCTTCATACAAAAGCAAGGGTAACCGGCTCAGTAGAGAAGCGCGACCTGACAGCCGAATACAAAAACCACGTGCTAAAGTTCTTATCGCCCAGTAGAAGAAAGCTGAAGATTGCTATTGATGCCTCAAACGGTATGGCGGGTAAGATGATACCGGCGGTCTTGGGGGACCTGCCGCTCGAAATAACTGCTCTCAACTTTGAGCATACCGGCAAATTCAAACATGAGCCGAATCCATTGCTTGAAGAAAACCTTGCTGATGTAAAAGCTGCGGTAAAGAAACGCAAGTGTGACTTCGGCATTTGCTTTGACGGCGATGCTGACAGATTGATGATGGTAGATGAGAAGAGTCAGGCCATCAGTTGCGATTTGTTGACGGCTTTAATGGTGCCGTATTTCTTAAAGAAACAGCTAAAATCGGCGGTTGTTTATGATTTGCGAAGCAGCCGGGTCGTTATGGAAGAGATTATCAAAAATGGCGGCACGCCTCGCAGAGAACGAGTCGGGCACGCCTTTATGAAAAAGGCAATGCGCGATTCGCATGCCATATTTGGAGGTGAGCTTTCGGGTCACTTCTATTATCGCGACAACTACTACGCCGATTCGGGTTTGATTACTCTGGTGCACGTAATTAACATTATACGCCAGGCCCAGGCGCCGATAAGCGAGCTAATCTACCCGTTGCGAAGATATCATAGCAGCGGCGAGATAAACTTCCAGGCAGACGACAAGCAAGCCAAAATGGACGAGCTTGCCAAAAGATATGGCGACGGCCAAATCGACCACCTTGATGGCATCACCATCGGATACAAAGACTGGTGGTTTAACTGCCGTCCGAGCAATACAGAGCCGCTGCTGCGACTGAACGTAGAAACAAAGACCAAAGAGCTGCTCGATGAAAAGCTTGCCGAAATCGAAAAACTGCTCGGCAAACCAGTCTAATACGATACCCCGCCGTGGTAAGCGGTCTAATGTGGTTGCAAAACGGCTTTTCAGGGAAAATGATGATGGAAATACATACAAAAACATACCAAACACCAAAAGGGCTGGTAGAAGGGGTCCAGACAAAATGGGCCGGCTTCAATATCCTTCTGGTGGCCGGCTCGAAAGGATTCCTCGCTTGTCCTGCGATTGATGTGGAGGCCTGCGAACGCTATGGCGTCGCCGCAGCATTGGTCGAAAGCACGCCTGCCAATCCAATAGGGGTGCTGGAGCGATTCCCTGCCCGCAAGATTTCAAAGGCGAACGCAAAGGCCAAAGCCCTGGGCATTAAAGAAGGTATGGATGTTACCGAGGCCTTTGCCCTCATCGCATAATATTACCCAAAAGTTAGGAGACAACTATGAGTGCAAACTGCCTTTCCCGACGACAGTTGCTTGCTGTCGCTGGTGCTGCCGTAGGTTCTGCCTTGGCTGCTGGTAACACTGCCGGCGCCGCTGGGTCCGGCGGCAAGGTGCCATTCAGGTATTGCTTTAATACCAGCACGATTCGCGGGCAGAAACTGCCTCTGGACAGAGAAGTTGAAATTGCCGCTGAGGCCGGCTATGACGCAATCGAGCCGTGGGTCGGCAAAGTCAACGAATACGCCGAGGGCGGCGGCAATCTCAACGAGCTGCGTAAACGCATCGCCGATCTCGGATTGACCGTTGAAAGTGCAATTAGCTTCTGCCAATGGATTGTGGATGACGACGCCGCGCGTGCCAAAGGCCTGGAACAGGCCAGACGCGAAATGGACATACTTGCCCGGATTGGCGGCAAGCGCATCGCCGCCCCGCCGGCGGGTGCTGCCGACAAGGAAGGACTCGACCTGCTCAAGGCAGCCGAGCGCTATCGGGTGCTCTTGGAAATCGGCGACCGGATAGGTGTCGTGCCGCAGATTGAGCTTTGGGGCTCTTCAAAAAATCTGCACCGATTGGGCGAGGCAATGTTTGTAGTGATTGAAAGCGGCCACTCAAAGGCGTGCCTGCTGCCCGATGTCTTTCACATCTATAAAGGCGGCTCAGACTTTAACGGCCTAAAGCAGATAAGCCCTAATGCTATCCAGGTCTTCCATTTGAATGATTACCCCGCTGACCCGTCGCGAGACAAAATAACCGACCGCGACCGTGTGTATCCCGGTGACGGCATCGCACCTTTGACTCAAATCCTGCGTGACCTCCGCGACAATGGCAGCCGGGCGGTACTTTCGCTTGAACTATTTAACCCAGCTTACTGGAATCAGGACCCGCTTACGGTAGTAAAGACCGGCCTGGCAAAAATGAAAACTGCCGTAAACAAAGCGTTAGGTGTAAACTAAGGCCCAATAACGGAAAGTGAGGGAAACTATGAAAACCAAAAAGTATTATCTCGTTTTAGGCGTTGTCACCGGCATTTTATGTATCGCTGCTTTGGGCGACATCCAAGTGATTCAGAGCGATAAGCCAAGGATTAACCCTGCTCTGGCAGGAATAGAACAACTGTATGTTTTTACTGTGCAGCCCGATGGCGAGCCCAACAAAGACGGATTGGTCTGGGAAGAACTTGACGGCAAAGTCGAGCTTAAGCTTAAAGAGGCCGGTATCAAAATAGCACAAATAGCATATCTCGGCGCAAGGGTTGTCATGGACCACAACATCCCACAGCTTAGAGTTTATATAGATATGCTCAAGCCTTCTGATTCACAACAATATGTATTTCATATTCGAACATCTTTAGTTTCGAGCGTTTCTTTGGTGAAACAGCCGGGTCGCTACATCAAAGCCGATATTTGGAAAGCAGAGTCTGCGATGCAGGCAACATCAGTGCAAAATATGCCTGCAAAGGTTACTTCTGCGGTTCTGGAGCAGGTTGAGGTTTTTATCCAGGCATATCGCGCAGCCAACGCGGCGGGTAGTCGGTCGCCCTATCCCAACGTCGCGGCGCCGAAAGAATCTCCACAACAGCCCGTCAAAAAGGCAGTGGCGGAATACAAATACGTGGCGTCAAAAAATAGTCGGGTATTCCATACCTCAAATTGTCGGTCGGCCAAACGAATCTCACCGGAAAATATGGTGGGCTACAGCAGCAGAGAGGAAGCGGTAAACGCCGGCAAAAATCCCTGCAAAATCTGCAAACCTTAGATAGTTGGCCCGGAACCGTAAGACTACCGACTCTTGAACCTGCTTTGGCACAGTAGTGTTAGAAGAGCAAAAAGTTAATATGGATGATAAAACGAGCTTCTGGGGAACTCTGGCAATTCCGTGGGCAGGGAAGAATCCATACCGGCTGGCCCTATATTTGCTGGTGTTTATATATCTGCTGGATGCCGCTCTGCTGGGGCTTTTTCTTCTATTGGGTCAGGCAGACTCGTTCCCTGTTTGGTTCTGGTTTATACTTTTCCCAGCCCTATTTTCGCTGCCGTTCCTGGTAATGTATTTGATTATTGGCCGACTGATAAAAAACTTGGGCAAAAAACTTCCTGATGATGCATCGTTGCGCTCGGACTGCATAGTGTTTCACGGATTCGTGCAATCGCCGGGCATCGTGCAAATAACCGGCGATACTTTGATTATCCAGCCCCTCGTAGGCAGACAAATCTCGCTCCCCATCCGGGAAATCTCGCAGGTAAGCGAGCATCGCTGGTGGAACGGTCAACTATATCTAGGCAGGACCTGTTTTTTCAAGCTCAAAGTCCCGCCTGCAGCCTCCACCAAATTAAGACTCGGCTTTGGGGTGGCGGACGGCGACCCGTGGCGCGAGGTGTTGCACGGAACAAACCGATGAGACTTCAGCTTATAATCTGTAAGGTAATGCAAAGAGAGGCCTATTTCTGTGCCGCCCGCTCAAAGAACATCGTCGATGTCGTCCTGATGGAGCAGGGCCTCCACGACCAGCCGGACAAACTTCGCACGGAAGTCCAGAAAGCCCTCGATTGCACCTGCGATATTAATGGCCAACCCTATGATACCTCCCTGCTCGGCTACGGTCTTTGCAGCAACGGCATTGTGGGACTGTCCGCCAAGATTTCCATTGTTGTCCCTCGTGGCCACGATTGCATTACGCTTTTGCTCGGCTCAAAAGACAAATACAAGGAGTATTTCGATTCTCATCGCGGCGTCTATTGGTATAGCCCCGGCTGGATAGAATCCGGCAAACAGCCCAGCCGGGAACGCTACGAAAATTTGCTTAAAGAGTATAAGGAAAAATACGGCGAAGATAACGCCCAATACCTGATGGAAGTCGAGCAGAAATGGATAAAGGAATACAACTGGGCGACCTATATCGACTGGGGACTTGCCAGCTCCGACGAATATAAAGAATACACAAAACGCTGCGCGGAATTTCTCGGCTGGAGCTACGACCAACTGAAAGGCAACCCCGGCCTTATGCAACGGCTCGTTGACGGCCAGTGGGACAAAAGTGAGTTTTTGGTTGTTAAACCAGGCCAGAAAATCGCTGACGACCTCACCAGCGATGGTATAATAACGGCTTTGGAGAAACAATGCCACCAGGCATGAATTTATTCACAATCATAATAATAGCTGTCGGACTGGCAATGGACACCTTTGCTGTCTCTATCGCAAGTGGCAGCGCCTCTAAGCAGGTAAGGGTCAAACAGGCCTTGCAAATGGCCCTTTTCTTCGGCGGATTCCAGCTTGTTATGCCCTTAATCGGCTCTCTGGCAGGGCTTACCTTGAAAAAATACATCGCAGGTTACGACCACTGGGTGGCATTCGGGCTTCTGGCCGCGGTCGGCGGCAAAATGATTTACGAGTCATTCAAGATGAAATCAACCCGCAAGAATTTTAACTTTTCGAATATCTTTGTCCTGCTGGTTCTATCCATCGCTACCAGCATCGACGCCCTGGCAGTCGGCATTACGCTTTCGCTTATTACAAGCTCCATAGGTATAGCGGTGATAATCATAGGCCTGATAACGTTTACACTCTCGTATCTGGGGGTATTCATCGGCCAAAAGCTTGGCCACTTCTTCGAAAACAAAATCGGGGCCATCGGCGGCCTTATCCTTATCGGCATCGGCTTAAAGATAGTCCTCCAGCATCTGTTGTAAAAGCCCGCAAAAGGCGCTATTGACATTTAATAGTGCCGCCTTGCCCCCCAAAGAAAAAACAATATAATGATTCAAGCATGGGCTTGCCGATTACCTTGCTCTGTCATTCCCGCGGCCTGTCCCGATGTCGTCTATTGGGGAAAGCGGGAATCCAGGTTTTTCTTTCGACAGCGTGTATCTGATTCGGCAGTTTTCTACCGTAATTGGTATAATACAATTGTTTCACCAGACCAAAAACTTGCAAAACGGCAGGTAAACCTCTTTAATGGGAAGTGGTAACTTTTTATGGCCTCAAAAGTATATTTTATCAAAGCCTCCGGCGATGACGGTGAGCAAATAATTTCACAGAAGACCCGCAAGCTCTTCAAGGCCGGCGGTTTCGCAAGGTGCTTTAAGGAAAATGATTTTACCGCTGTTAAGGTCCACGTCGGCGAACAGGGCAACAACACCCATATTCCGGCTTCCTATATCAAGGGGCTGGTGGAGGAGCTGCTGGCCCTGAAAACAAAACCGTTTCTGACCGATACCAGCACTTTATATACAGGGAAAAGGCACAACGCTATCGACCATACTATCCTGGCCGCTAAGCACGGCTTTGATGTGGCAGGGGTAGGGATACCGTTCATTGCCTCTGACGGATTGTTCGGGACGAATGAGACGGCAGTGGAAGTCAACGCCGAGCTTAATAAAGAGGTTTTTATCGCCTCCGACATCGTAAGATGCCAGTCAATCCTTTCCATCGCTCACTTTACCGGCCATGTCGCAACCTGCGCCGGCGCCACACTAAAAACGCTCGGGATGGGTTGCGCCAGCAGAAAGGGTAAGATGAGACAGCACGCGGCCCTTCAGCCCGGCATTGGCGAGGACTGCACCGGCTGCGGCGAATGTTTCAAACACTGCCCCGCCGGCGCAATTACCCTCAGCGACCAGAAAGCACACATCGACCATGACAAATGTATCGGCTGTGCGGAATGTGTGGCGGTGTGCAGATTTGCTGCCGTAGAATACGATTGGGAGCAGGAAAACGAAATCCTCCAAAGAAGTATCGCAGAACACGCTCTGGGTGCATTAAAGGGAAAAGAGAACAGGGCCGCCTTTTTCAACTTTATACTCTCCGTTACCAAAGATTGTGATTGTTTCGACTCCCCGAATATGCGTAAGATAGTTGATGATATCGGCATTGCCGCTTCAACCGACCCTGTAGCCGTTGATAAGCTGTCGCTGGATTTGGTGGAGAAAAAGGCGGGCAAAAAAATGGCACAATTACTGGAGAACGATAAGCTCAGCCCGCATTACCAGATCGAGCACGCCGAGCGCATCGGCCTGGGAAGTGCCAAGTATCTGTTAATAGAAGTCGATTAGCGCCTTTTTATCCGCCAGACGTAAGGTGGATTACAAATTCGAGGGCTTGATATGTCTCTGGGGCAAATAATAAGACAAAAACGTGAGCAGCTAAATCTGACGCTTGACGAAGTCGGCGCCGCCATCGGGTTTTCAAAACCGTATCTGTCCACCATCGAAACCGGCAAGGTAAAAAATCCCCCCAGTGATGAGCTTCTGACAAAGCTCGAAAAAGCACTTAAGTTTGAATCTGGCACGCTACTGCGCATCGCTCATATAGAAGGGCTTTCTTCCGACCTTCGTCAGGAATACGAATCTGCCGAGGCCGAAAGCCAGAAACTCCGGCAGTTTATCAGGAATCTGGTTCACAAAAAAACCGATGTCACCCAGTTCGACGCCCTCCTTGCCGAAAGCAAATTAGACATCGAGCAGGTAAGTTCCCCTCTGTCGGCGGGCCGGCTGGTGCCGGTGATAAACAAAGTTGCAGCCGGCTACCCGAGTGATTTCAACGATTTGGACTACCCCGTGGGCATAGCCGACGATTATGTTCGCTGCCCGGACGTCCACGACCTCAATGCCTTCGCCGTCAGGGTTGTCGGCGATTCGATGGAGCCGAAATTTTGCGAGGGCGATATAGTTGTTTTCTCGCCCGCCGCAGAAGCCCGCAACGGCGACGATTGCTTCATCCGTTTTGCAATGCCGCACGAGACAACCTTTAAGCGGGTCTTCTTTGAATCGAACAATAAAGTTCGCCTCCAGCCGAGAAACGAAAAATATCCCCCCACAATCATTGATGGCAGCCGCATCAACGGCCTATACCGCGCAATAATAAAATACGAAAGGCTATAAACGGTTTTTAGCCTGCTGTCGTATTCGTCTCATCGCAAAAACACATTTTTCGGCGTCCAATTGATGGCAAAACGCGCAGTTTGTAGTTGGATTCCAGCCGTATTTATGGTAAACTCTATAAAGTTATTATGAACGTTGGGGGATAAAGGAGGATGAATAATGTTGAACGTAAAATGTAACAAATCGTTGTTTGGGGGTCTGGTAGTTATTGTCTGTTGTTTGACTGTTTTTGGCGTACGGCGGGCCGATGCTGCCTGGCAGGCACTGCCGAAGATGGTCGCTCCGGATGGCGAAGGGGCGGACCAATTCGGGTTTTCTGTGGCTGTTGACGGAAATTACGCCATTGTAGGTGCTCCTTTTGATGATAGTGGTGTTTTTCTGGATTCTGGCTCGGCTTATATATTCAAGTCTTATGGCACAAACTGGGCGGTGCTCGAGAAATTGACATCTGTAAGTCCATCTCATTACTTTGGCTACTCAGTCTCAATAAGTGGAAATTATGCCATTGTTGGTGCACCGGTGTCGGATTCTGCTTGTATCTTCAGGCGAGTTTCTACTGCAACCTGGGTCCCACAAATCGCGTTCACCGGAACACCCGGTAGTTTTGGATATTCTGTGTCTATTAGTGGTGATTATGCTATTGTCGGAGCCGTTAACGATGATGAAGAAGGGGAAAATGCCGGGGCGGCTTATATATATGAATCCAACGATATAACGTGGTTTCAGAAGGCAAAGCTAATGGCCTCGGATGCTACTCCAGAAGATTATTTTGGCTGTTCAGTCTCAATTTGCGGCAATTATGCCCTTGTTGGGGCTTACGGTGATGATACAGAAGCCGGCTCAGCTTATGTGTTCAGACGGGCTTTCAGGATTATACCGCCGGACACAATAGTTTGGTTCTGGGCAGAGCAGACCAAGCTGGAAGCCCCCGGCAGAGCGGCACAGGATTCTTTCGGCTACTCAGTTTCAACTGATGGCAGCTATGCTGTCATCGGTGCGCCAGGGGATGATGTTAAGGGTACCAGTTCCGGTTCTGCGTACGTGTTTAAGCGAGATGGTTTTATCTGGCAGTATCAGACCAAATTGACGGCCTCGGACGGTGAGCCTAATGACGTTTTTGGGTGTGCCGTTTCGGTGAGTGGCGACAATATCTGCATCGGAGCCAGATATGGTAATAGTAGAATAAAGGACTCTGGCACAGCATACGTATTCAAGCGTGACGGCTCAAACTGGGTTGAGCAGCCCAAATTGCTCCAATCAGAGGGTGGGGCCGGTAACTTTTTCGGCAATTCCGTTTCGATTGACGGGTTCAATATTATGGTTGGAGCGCCCCGCAAGGGTGAGTGGGCAGGACCTGCAACCGGAGCGGCGTTCCCATTTGGGCGGCTGTGCCCGACTGCCGACTTAAGTGGTAACTGCTTTGTCGATTTTACCGACTTCGCTATGTTCGTTGACCAGTGGCTGGAAGGTGAAGAATAAACTTTCTATCTATATTGTTGTAAGAGAGACTAACTAACATTTTGCCCGGCGACGGCTAAGACCAATGCGAAAACCTTCACAGCACCGGCTTCTTTCAATGTCTTCGCACACTCGTTTAATGTTGCACCCGTAGTCTTAATGTCATCGACAAGACAAATTTTTCGCCCGGCGAAATTATGTCCTTTCCGAACCGCAAACGCACCGGCAACATTTTTGGCGCGTGCAGCCGGACTTGCCATCGCCGGCTGAAATTTTGTTCGGCGAATCCGAACAAGGTCTATGCTTATTCTCGCTGTTGGATGCTTCAATCTCTTCGCGATTATCAGCGACTGATTGTAGCCGCGAACAAATCGCCTCGTCCAGTGCAGCGGCACAGGGACGAAAAGCTCGACCTCCTTATAAAAACCGCTTCCCTGCAAGGCAGAGTTAGCCAGAAAACCCAGAACCAAATCCAGTTCTGTCTGGCCTTTCTTTAGAGCCAGCACCATTTTTTCCAAGCTCTGCGCATACACGCCGCCTCGAGCTATTCCATCAAAGTAAAATTCTTTTCCCTGACAATCTGGACACGCCCCCGCGACTATAGCGAACCTGCTGGCGTCTCGCCCACAGCGCGGACAATAATCGCCGCCCGTGCATTCCAAAAGCTCGCCCCAGCAATTCTTGCACAGGTTGTTGTCGCCTTCGCCGATATTTTCATGGCAGTTGATGCAGACCGCAGGCCAGAGAAGCTGATTCAAACCCCCCAAAACAAAACCGACCCCTTGTTTTAACTTCGCCCTATCCACGCCGGTAATTATACACGCTGCCCCACCGGACACGAACATCAATCCCCAACGGGCGCCAAATCACAGTAGTAAAAGCGTTTCTCCATCAGGGCAATCTCGCCCCTTCTAAATGGAACGCGCCCTCGGAATATCGGCCCGCCATAAACAAACGAATGAAATTCTCCATTCTCCCCACAAGGGTCAACGCCTTGCGGCAGCTCCGCCAAAAACCGCTTATCAAAAAACCTCCCGACGGACCTGCGGTCGAGAAACTGCGAATCGACACACGTGACAACCCCCTTAAATCCCTCGCTTACAAACATCCTGGCAAGCTCACCTGTGTCCCTCCCCCAGAGAGGAAATACCGCCTCCATCCCTGCCTTTGAGAGATTCTCCTCTCTGTACCGCCTCACATCTGCCAGAAAAACATCGCCGAAGACCACCCTCTCAACGCCCTCTCTGCGGTAATTGCTCAGCATTTCAGCCATTCTCGCTTCGTACACACCAATCGATGAGTCCTTCGGAAGATATACCTTTTCGAGCGGCAACCCGAGCAGTTTGGCCTGGCACTCAATAAGTTCCCTCCGCACTCCATGCATACTGACCCTGTCGTATTCTTCTGTAAGTGTCGTCAATAGAGCCGTAATTTCATAGCTCCCGGCCTTCTGAACCTCATAAAGGGCAAGGGCGCTATCTTTGCCTCCGCTCCAGCAAACTATTACCCTGGTCTTCACAAGCAAATCACTATTTCAGATCGAATGGAGTATTATCAATCGGCTCGAACCAGCCCAGTTTCATACTGGTAGAATCAACGCCATAAGCATTTTTGCCGTCAAACTTTGCCATTTCGCGACACTCAATATGCCCATCAGCCCATCCGATATTTGTTCTGTCACAGTGCCTGAAGTGGATGGACGGCGAAGAGTACATGCCTGTAAACAACTGCCCGTTCATTACAAAGTACGGCGGCTCAGCAAAAGAGTATTCGACATAAGAACTATTCTCAAGGCTCATTGCACAATCGGCAAACATCAATGTTTCGGCCGACTTGGAGATTTTCAACATACGAGTGGTTTGCCTGTAACTTTCCTTGAAATCAAGCCCAGCCTGCCAAAGACAGCTGCCGAGGTAAGTCATATTATAACCGTAACCACCACAGCCCTTTTCAAAGCTCTCCTTCCACTTCTTGCCCTTTACAAATCTGACCTTACCCGGGCATTCCTTGACCTTACCATCTGCAAGATAGTTAACCAAAGGCCCCCTCAGCGGGTCGAAGGGCGCATCCTTATCATCTCGAACTCCGTGCCATCGATGTAAGTTTTTTCCACCGGGGTACATATCACTTGCGGCTGGGACGCAAAAACCGTCATTCTCATCGGAATAGCTAATATTAGCCAAGATGAGCTGACGGATATTACTCTTACAAACCACGGCTTTACCCTGAGCTCTTGCGGCAGCCAGAGCAGGCATCAGAATGCTCATCAACAATGCAATGGTTGCTATAACCACCAGTAATTCAACCAGTGTAAACGCTTTTTTTGATACATTCATAAATCGCTCACAACCTACTGCTGCTTTTGATGAATTATGCCTACTGCATCCAGGTCAAAGCCGCCGGTGTAAAAGGGCGTCGGCCAGGGGTCATTTATTTGATGCCCCTGCGAGTCATAGCTCGCATAGTTACTCAGCCATTCATCCACGAACCGCTCAAGGTCCAGCATATCGATGATATTATCCGCAGGTTGGGCAATGTCACAATCCTGGTTCCAGTTTTCATCATTGGGCTTGCTTAGATACGCCGCGGCAAGAATACTATAATCTGTAAAGTTAACGATTCCATCTCCGGAAAAGTCTGCGGGCTGAACGTGACCAACCACATCGATAATTCTCACGTGCGTAATAGAATTAACATCAAGCAGTGAATTAACGTCTTTTAGTTCTTGCAGGTCAAAGGGTGTGCCGTAGCCCGCGCAATATTTGCCGGCAAGATTGTGCAGATTAGTTGTGTCCAATGCACCAAAGCTGCCAACCTGAGTATTCGTTGGGGTCAACGAGACCGAATTAAAACGGAAGAAGTTGTTCCCGTCGCTGCTGACCTCGACAAATGCAAGTTCAAGAAAGGTATCGTTCCAAGCATTCTCAAACACAGCAAAATCATAGCCCGGTCCGTCTGTTACAGGGTGTTCAAACGTAAGTGTAGCCACCCCGCCGTCGCCAAGACTGACCACGCTATATATGTCCCCTTCAGCTTTACCGAGTGCATTCTCTGGTTCCCCATACGAAACATAGCCCTTTGAGGGGTCATTTACCTCAACGTAACCACGCTGAACGGTAATTCCTGTGGCCCAGGCCACAAAGTTGGGGTCATCCATATAAATAGCTGTGGAGTTTGGCTCTCCTGCCGGTGGCGCATAAGGCCCGGCAAAAACAATACCTGTGCAAATAAGCAAAGTCACTGTAATGATGACGAGATGTTTCCTCTCGATAAATCCCAACTGCTACCTCCTTCTCCAAAATAAAATTATTCCGCCAACACCCACCAACATCATTGTCGCCGGTTCAGATATGATGGTATCGAGCGCAAAATAAGCAGGCGTATTCATACCCCATGCGCCAGCGTCACTCGAGCTCAAAGAAAATTCCATGCTCTTTACTATCCCCAGCGAAGTCAAATCAACGTATCCCCACGTGCTGACGATGTAATCCCTGTTATTGTCGGCAAACCGGTAATCAGCCAGGTAGAAATCGGCCGTGCCCGTGATACTACCGCCGGCATCTTTGCCCGTAATAGTCAGCAGAAACCAGTCCTCATCATTGCCGCTCGGCCCGCCGAACTTCTTCGCAAAGGCATCTCCATAAAGCATCGAATAGTAAGCATAGTTGTTATTTGTTACATATAAGCCGTCAATAACGCCGGCAGCACTGAGCGTAACGATAGGGGGCTGGGCCCAACCGACATAACCGATGGCATAGTTTGCTGAATTGCCCTGACCTGTCCCCGCGATAGCATTGTATTGACCCGCCATGCCCGTTGTTGTGGTGTCAGTGATGTTCGAGTAAGAAAAGCCGTCCCAGGAACCCCAGGCAGGATTGTAGTTATTGCTGAAGTGGGCGCTACCGCTGGTGAAACCGCTGGACTGGTCTGAACCGTTCCAGAAGGATTGCGGCGCCAGAGGCAAATCCTCAAGGGTTGATATGTAGGCATTTGCAACACCTGTTACTACAAAAATGGCGATTAAACTTACCAAGTTTTTACATTTAATCATTTTTCCCGGAGCCATAATTCTTTCTCCTCCTAAAATATTTTTTGTCTTTCAAGACCCGTTCACGTCACTTTTTTGTGTCCAAATTTGCTCGTATCAGTTTTTTATCTACCGCCTTTCGTGCTATCCGGCCCTTATCGCGAGGGCGCCTAAAATAAAAAAACCGCCGTTCCTGTGAGAGGAACGGCGGTTTCATTGACATTTAGTCCAAACCAAACTATAGCAACTCAGCATCACTTTGCCGAGTCACACCTGCGTTCCAGCTCGCGAGAACACTAAGGCCCCATTTTGCAGCTCATTACAAAATGGCTGCCTCCGTAAGTGTGCAACCAACCACAGGCAGGTTTTCTGACTTGCGTCTTACCTCGAGACTCCTTCCCATCCGCCCATTGCGAATAGTGGACAACCGTCTCTTGGACTTCCGACTCGCTAATCGGAGCAGACGCTCACAGCGGCGCGACCGTCGCGGATTTTAACCGCGTTCCCGTTTGATTATCCCAAAGCATAAAGCTTTAGGACCTGTAGTCGGGCTATACCCTTTTCAAAGAGCAACTACCAATCTTCTACCAGCCCTTACAACAATTGTCAAACGAAAAACAAAAATTCCTGCAAGTTCGTCTGATTTCCGGCAAGCTCTTTGTATAAATATTGTGGCAATATGCTTTTGTGAGGATTCATAAAAAGGCCTCATCTTATAGATCTCGATTTTCTAACTTTTATTCCGGCTGAAAAAATGGTATAATTATTGGCAGTTTGAGGGTTTGTCATTGCGAGGAGTCCGCCAAACGACGGCGGACGACGAAGCAATCCCTGTGCTTCGATGAGTGATATGACAATTGATTGTTCAGACCCAACTACGACGACCTGTCAAGCTGCCGTTGAAGCTCGTAGGAGTGCTATTGAAGGCGATATCAGAAAGGCTTTAGATGATGCTTGGGCAGTTGCTGCAGATGAGACTCTTCCTAGGGCTGCTGCATACATCTGCTTTTATTCCACCGCTGATGCAATATGCGTCTACGCTTACAGTCACGGCTGGAAAACCTGTAGTTACTGTCCTGGTCCCTGAAAGGACTAAATAATATATATGATGTTTATGAAAGGGGTTTTATCATGAGTATTCTAACAAGCAATAAAAACAGACTGTTTTTAGCCATCTATGGGTTATATTTCCTTGTTCTTATGTCTATTAGTTCAACTGCTCAGGGTATGGACCCTGTTACTAATGTCCAAAGGATGTTCCTTAAACAAGACGGTTATTCTACCGACACACCAGAACAGCTAATTGAAGCTACTAAAAGTAAAAGCTATTATATACGGTACGCTGCATTGAATCTCCTTACAGAACAAATCGGGAAAGATGCTATCCCAGTGCTAAAACAATTTCTGAACGATCCACATATTACAGTTCGTTGGCAGACAGCACACCTATTGGGGACGCTGGGTGATAAAAGTGGACTTGGACAAATGCAAAAGGATTTTGAAGAGCTATCTGCGAAAGGAATAGCTCCTTTGCCGACCGACCCTAACATGGACCCGGATACGCGAGAACGAATTGAAAACGAAAGGAAAATCGCTCTTTATGATGCGCTGGAAGTGGCCAAGGTTTTAGCTGAGTTGGGCGATCGTCAAGGATACAAATTAGCCACAAAAGCAGCTACTGAAAGCACATGGGAACCCCATAGAGACAAGGCCATTTACGTTTTAGCGGAAATTGCTAAAGCTGACCCTAATATTCTATCTGAAGAAGGTAGAGACCCTGTTTCTATTTTGTGTACAATGGCTGAATCTGAAAAAAGCCCTTATATTTTCAGTAAAATTACTTATTCTGCTGCAAAATTGCCTTACGATAAAGCAATGCGCATTCTTGATAAAGCAAAGATTTCTCCACATCAATCACAGGAAAAGCGTAACGAATCTCAGGACCTTATTAATTGGCTCAAGGTCCAAAAGAAGGCTGCGGAGATTCAAGACAAAGACCCAAATAGTTGTTGTGGTCAGTAATTAGCCTCATCCTGCTGCTAAAGAAAAAAACCGGGCAGGCGCGGCAAATAATCTCCCTAAAGAATCCGCGGTTGTTTTCCGCACTATTTATAACAGGGGGTTAAAGCCGGAATCTCAAGTTAGTGCGGACGCGTGTTACTGCGTTAGGTAGATAATAATACCGGCAAAAATCAAAATGACGGCTACGCACACGCCCACAGCGGCAATAAAAACCCAGACAAATCGCCTATTCTGTTTGGAGAGGATGTATTTGAGGTATCTGTCGCTGGTAGCGAAGGTCTTGTTCATCTGCGTAATACTGTCGCTCTGGCCAACAGTGCTTTCATTTAGTTTCTCCAGCGTCTCATTAAATTTATTAAAGCTCTCGGCCATTTGCACATCGGTATCGGCAGAGGCGGCAAGCTGATGGTCAATATCAACCAGAGCATCGGTCTGCTTACTAATATCACCCGGAATCCTCTCAACAGCATCCACAAATTGCTGCTGCTTGGAGGCGGTCGCCCTCAGCTGCGTCAGAAGCTCTTCTATTATCTGCTTTTGGCCTTCCACAACAGCAGGGAAACTTTCGAGCAGCCGCGGCAACTGTTCGATTCGGCCCATCAATTCCTGGTGCTGAGCAATCTGCCGATTCAAATGCTCGTTGATGCCTTGCAATTGCTCAATGAGTTTATTAAAGCCCTCCTGAAATTTTTCAAGCCCGCCTGATGTGGGTTTATCACTCGGCTTAATTGCCTTTACCGCAACCTCATCACTTTGAGCACCACCCCCATCAACGGCTGACCCTGCCTCACCAGATTCCTGGCTGATAAGGCCTTCGTCATCTATCTGAAGCTGGCAATCCGGCGCCTTGGTTAATTTGTGGACCCGCAGCCAGTTGCTCACCGCCGCCCACAAATCCTTTAACGTCATCTTGTTAAGGTTTCTAAATGACAAAGGCATTTCTAAACTCAGATTCTCGCACCCGCCGAAAGTGAACTCATCCCGATAAAACTGGGATAAGCACCACATTCGCCGTAATCCACCATATTAAAAGGATTTCCCGCCGCAAGTTCAAGTTATTTCTGCAAAAGTGGGGAGGGATACATCAACAATTTTAGGCAGACTGCAGGATTTTGTTATGAGTTGATAGTTTCCGCCTATGGCGGATTCATCGAAAAACTACGAACAATGAACTATGTCCGTCTCTATCGGACACGTTAGAAAGCTCGTTTTTCTAACGGCACGCACGACGCGCGACCGCGCGTCGAGGTCAGAGCACAACTTTTAATCCACAGAGTGCAGGAGCTCCTGGCAGGATTGTATCGCCTGTGAAAGCCCGCACGTTATGGTAGCTATGTTATTTAGCTCGTCGGTGTTTAGTTTGTTTTCCGACGAGCGGTAAATCAATATAAAGCCCAGCGACGGCCCGGCCAGGCCCAGAGGAATCGTCACCGCCGAAATCCTGCTCAGTCCTGCAAGGTTGCCTTCCAGACCCATCCCGAACATGTCCTCCAGAGTGCACATCTTGTTTGCCTTGCAGATATTGTCCATCAGCTCACTATTGAAATAATTTTCCAGATGCTGCTTTTCAAAGGCAATCGGCTGTTCGCTTTCAAATATATGCAGCTCGAAGTCCTCCCCTCGGCGCAGAAAAAAGGCAACATTCGCGCCGGCAATCTCCTCGCGAATATCTCTGACCGCGGCCTGCAACAAGTTGCCTAAGTCGGTTGTTCCGATGATTGACTCATAGAAATTCGCCGCGAATGTGATGGTATTAAGCCGCTTGATAAAGTCCCTCTGCGCCGCAATAAAGTCGTTGCAAAGTATATCTATTTGCTTCGCCTGTTTCTTGCGCTCTTTGTTCAGATTCTTTATAAGCAGGCGCAATCTTCTGCGCCGATTTTTGTCTTCTACGAACATTAGCTATTTACACTCCACCTAAACTATTGCAGTCCCACCATATTTAAGTTCGGCTTAACAAAAGGCGGGCTTTAAGAACAGGGACATATTTGCAAACGATTTCGACGTAGCCCCATAAACATAGAGTTTTCAGTCTCGCCCCGTTAGAGAAGAAAGTCGTAGTCCGTTAGAAATTAGCCCGCCTATAGGTGGGCTAATTGGTTATTGGTGATTCGTGGTTAGTGGCTCGGGGTTCGTGACCCGTGACTCGGGGCCTGTGGCTCGTAGTTTCCGCCAAAGGCGGGCTTGATCCGGTGCAGGCCCGCCTGCCCAGAGTGTTCGGCGGGCAGGGCTTCGCCCTGCCGGCTCGCTCAAAATGGCAATCCCGACTCTTTTCTACAGAGCATTCTCAATTCATTATTCGTTCTCAAGCACTTTTTCCTTGACTTGTGAAGCCAAGATAGTTTAAGATTATAGTAACCAATTAACCTATTAACTAATTAACCAGCGCCAACGTTCTCAGGAGGCAGAAAATGAGAAATCGTTCAATTCTCGCATTGGCAATAATGATGCTTTTATGCGCTGGTCCTGCCGCAGAGGGTAAATACAGCGGCGGGACAGGCGAACCGAACGACCCTTACAGAATCGCCACCCCAGAAGACCTAAACGACATCGGCAAATATGAAGAAGACTGGGACAAACACTTTGTCCTCATAAACGATGTCAACCTCGCTCAATACACCGGCACACAGTTCAATATTATTGGAGAGTTTAAAGGTGTTTTTGACGGCAACGACCATAGAATTTGGAACTTCACTTGGACTTCTGGTGGTATAGGCTTCGTCGGAATGTTTAGATGTGTAGGTCCCGAAGGCAAGATAAAGAATCTGGGGCTGGAAAATGTAAATATCAACGCTCAAGTCAGTGTTGGCGGGCTTGTGGCATTGAATTATGGTGCGATAACCAACTGCTATTCGACAGGCAGCGTTTCAGGAAGTTCGTGCGTCGGCGGGCTGGTAGGAGGCAATGATGGCACGATAATAAATTGCCATTCTTCAAGCAGCGTTTCAGGAGGTATGTATATCGGGGGCTTGGTGCAATATAATGGTGGGACCATAATCAACTGCTATTCCACAGGAACCGTTGTGGGAGAAAGCGAGATTGGTGGACTGGTCGCGCACAATGAGGGGACAATAACTGGTTGCTACTCGAGAGTAACTGTTCTGAGTAACGAAGATTGTGTGGGTGGTCTGGTTGGCAAAAATCTGAAAGGCACGATAGCAAACTGTTATACGACGGGCAGCGTTTCGGCAACTGGGGCTGCTGTCGGCGGGTTGGTGGGGACGAATCAAGAGGGCATAATAACGAACTGCTATTCTTCAGGCAGCGTTGATGGAAGCTGGGATTTCGTCGGTGGTCTGGCGGGAGACAATTTCTACGGCACGATAACCAACTGCTATTCAACAGCCAGCGTTGCAGGTCGTGATTGTGTCGGTGGACTGGTGGGAGGAAATGCAGGCACGATAAGTTCCTGCTATTCTTCAGCAAGCGTTTCAGGAGGGTCGGGAGTCGGCGGGCTGGTAGGTCAGAACGGGGACCTTGACTTCGTCTACCAAACGTGGAACGAGATCCCTGGTTATATCTACAACTGCTATTCGACCGGCGAGGTTACGGGAAGTTCTAACGTAGGCGGATTGGTCGGTGTTCATATCGCAGGAGAAGTTGGGGCTTCCTTCTGGGACGTTGAAACCAGCGACTGCAACACAAGTGCCGGCGGGACAGGTAAAACAACAGCGGAAATGAAAACAATGAGCACCTTTACCGATGCCGGCTGGGATTTTGTCGAAATCTGGGGCATCGGCGAGAACCAGACGTATCCCTTCCTGCTGACTGAGTCGGCCGGGGATTTAAACCACGACAAAAAAGTTGACCTCACTGACCTTGCGATTCTCGCCTCGCACTGGCTGCAAGGCGCAGGCCCATAGGCCGGGTTCATTGTTATGAGTTCATAGTTCATCGACAACGAACTACGAGCCACTTTGAATCACGATTCACGAGCCACGAACAATGAGCAATGAACTACGAACTCTTTATTTCTTCTTATAAATGATAATCTTGCTCATCGCATCGGCGAAGGTCTTTAACGGCTTATCCATCACCGGAAGAGGCGGGTCGGTAAAGTCCAGACCGCCGCAGGTCGCCTCCCATATATCCAGTAGCGTTACAACCTTAGGCCCTATCCTTACCCCGCCGATTCTCCCACGCTTACATTCCACAATGCCGCGTCTGCCGAGGTTCTGTATAACCTTCTGCAGATACCCCACAGAAAACTTCAGCGTCTTTGCAACCCTACCTGCCTGAACATAGTTGCCGCCCTTCTTCTTTCCAAGGTAGAGGACCGTCTCTACCGCCATTCCGAAGTCCTGATTAAGTTTCACTTTTGTCTCCTTTTCAACATCATGTCGCCCAAATGCGATAGCCATCGCTTATTTGGCTTAGCTTACTTTCAACAGGCACCTTGCGGACCCGCGCCGCAAAATCATCAATCTCTTCGACCTTCTCAAACCCCACGACCATTGCATTCACACAGCCTAAACCAAGCACATACCGGATAGACCCGTCACGTTTTTCATCGCTGTTCCGGAAGCTACCCTCGCCTACCAGCTTCATCCCTATCACGCCCTTGCCCGCCTCATGCATCTTCTTAAGCACGGGGACAACTTTCTCAGGCGGCGCATCCATATTCTGGCCGTATGCGTTGATACGCACGTTCACCGAATCGACCCACGGCTCATTCGCAGCCGCCTCCAGCGCCTCTAACGAATGGCACGATACCCCATGTGCCCGGATGATACCTTTCTTCTTGAGATTCTCCAGAACCTCCATCTGCTTACTCAGCTCCTCCGGCCATTTCGCAGATTCCACGCAGTGCAGCAGTATCACATCAATATAATCGGTGTTAAGCTCTTTAAGGAATCGCTGCACAACCACGTCGCTGTCGGGGCGTTCCTTTTCCGGTATCCCGCCCCCCCTCCACCAGATTTTCGAGCTAAGTATATAATCCTTGCGCCGCATCTTGCCCAGCGCACCGGCCACGTATGGGTGCGTCCCATATAGGTCTGCCATATCAAATAGCCGCACCCCACGTTCGTATGACGTCTGCAGGAGCGCCTCAAACTTTTCTTTCCCCAGCCGTGTTTGATTTGACTGCCGGTTTCCCCCGCGCATACCCGTCCCGAAACCCACGCGACTGACCTTAATCTTTGTCTTTCCCAGCGGCACAAGCTCGTATGGGTCGAACAGCTTCGGCTTCCCTTCCTCAGCCATTGTGAACCTCGACCCTAACAATACCCCGCCTACCCCCGCAATCGACATCGCTAAGAATTCACGACGTTTCATTTTTGATAGCTCCTAATTTGATAACGTCTCATCCGGCTCTGGCATTCAACGCCTGTCCAATTTGGCCAGAGGCCCATCAGCTACCAGACCTTGTGTCAATCAGGATACCCGCATTCGTTTCATAATGCAAGCCCATCGGTCGAAATTTTCGAAAAGATATTTTACTCTCTGCCTTTAAGCTCAGTTGACGCCAAAATTTTCCTGCAGGTGCAATGATTTCCCAGGTGGCACAAAGCAAGTCTTGAAGCAGTAAATTTCATCGGAAATGAAAACTTATCCATCTCTCCATATCCGATTGTTATATGCGGCAAAAAGTTTTCAAAACTGGCCTTTTCTGCGTAGTCCCTTATCCACAGCAAAGTCGATTTCCCGGCTCTCGGAGGAGAAAACACCATATCGGACGTTATCTCATACTTAAAATACGGTATCAAACCCCACATAACCTCTTCATGGAGTGATTGGAGAATATCGGTCTTTTCTATCTGAAAAACCGACACTTTTTCGCCGACCGAATTTGTCCCAACGCGGATGCCGATAACTTTTAGCTCCTGCACACAGTATCGTTTCCCGATTGCATCCAGAATCTTCTCAATATCGATAATGTCTTTCTCCTCAATGCAGCCCATAGCTAAAGAAATATGAGGCAGGCAATTCTTTTTATCTAAAACTATCTTACTGCCGGCCTGTTTCAATAGTTTCTTATTCGCCTCGACAGCTCTACTTGCCATCGTATCCGACGGTAATAATACCGCATCAACCGCTATCTTTGCCATCACAATAACCTCACCAAAATGTTCTAAAGATAATAATGCCCTCGCCAGGCCGCCAATCAAGAGAAAAACCTTACTTTTTCGCTCTAATTTTAGTCGATTATGAACAGATCTTTGGCTCCAGCGTATTAAAAGTGAAATCTCATTACCCTCCTCCTTCAAGAATAGGGGGCGGCCAGGGCAAGGCCGCCCCCCCCATATTTCACCTCAAATCCCTCTTAAATTTCAACAAAGCCGCCTAAAAATAGAACCTCAGACTGGTCCCAATCACATTGACATCCTTCCACCCTCCATCCAATTTGCTCGCCTGCCAGAGGTAGTAAATATCACCTTTGACTTTCTTTGACAGGTTAATGGAAAACCCGCCGGACATCCTGTTGTTGTTGAAACCCTCCTCGTCCAGATTCGTAAATGTCTCCTCTGCCAGATAGGGTTGTAATTTAAGCTCCGTAAGTTCTACAGGCAATTTCACCGTAATCTTGTTTCTATACCGCCAGACGTCCTTTTCATTTTCTCTGTCCCGATATTCCAGTCTTGCCCTGTCGCTGACATCCAGGCCGAAAACCTTCCTCTTTAACGTGGCATTCAAATGCGGCATGTCTTCCTGTGTCCATTCCCCCTTACTGTCTTTTTTATATACCTTCCTGAAATTGACCCCTAAGTCTATCCGGTCCGCAAAATTCTTATAGACAAACCCTAAATCCGAATGATGATAATAAAGTTCACCACCAGTGTCCTTGAACCTGAGTTCCTCTTCGAACGTGCATCCCCAGTCCTTATTGATGTCAAAGGAAGCCCCTGTTGTGGCCCAGTATTCAAAGTCGCCGCCGGAAGCAAAACAAACTTCACCGGCGACTACGATGGTTACTATTGTTATAACAAAACGCACCCGGTTTCTTGCTTTCATTATGAACCTACCGTCGTAGCATAAAATACCTGCCGATTCTTTTCGTCATTAATCACGCTTGACAGCTTCCCTTTTCTTCAGTATTATCCCCCGTCTTGTAACTTCTGTGGATTTTACAGGCAGCTTTATAACACGGCAAAGTTAAAATGGAAACCGTAAAACCGCGGAATTCCACAGTTTCCGGTCTTTTTCTGATAAGTGTTATGGAAATTAAGCCATTCAAAGCATTCAGGTTCAACAAAGCAGTAGTCGGCGATGTCTGCAAGTGCATTGCTCCACCTTATGATGTTATCAGCCCCGCTCAGCAGAACCAGCTTTATAAAAAAAGCAAATATAACATCATCCGGATAACAAAAGGAAAACCAACCCCTTCCGATGACAGCCGCAGCAATCCATACACAAGGGCCGCTCAATATCTCAACACCTGGCTCGAAGAAGGCGCATTAAAACAGGACTCAACCGAGAGTATCTACGCTTACATCCAGGATTTCGAGCTGGCCGGCGCCCAATTCAAACGCCTGAACTTCATTGCACTGGCTAAGCTCGAAGAGCTTGGCCCGCCCGGACCTGTCAGACCTCACGAACAAACTTTCAACAGCCAGATGCTCGACAGACTCAATCTTAAAAGAGCAACCTCCGCCGACTTTGGCCTGGTCTTTATGCTCTATGAGGACCAGAAAAAAATCGCAGACAAAATTATCGAAAATGCCGCTGCCCAAAAGCCCCTTCTCGATTGCCTCGATGACCAAAACGTGCGACATCGCTTATTTGCAATAACCGCCAAAAACGATATTAGCACAATCACTAAAATAATGAATGATAAAACCTGCATCATAGCTGACGGCCACCATCGTTACACAACCGGCTTGATTTACTCTAAGGAAAATAGTAACCCTGCAGCTAAGTATCAAATGCTTGCCTTCGCCAATACCCGCCAGGATGGGCTGCTCGTTTTAGCCTCGCATCGCCTCGTCGGAAATCTTGGAAACTTTTGCCTCAAAAAACTAATCGCCGACCTCAAAGAAGATTTCGAAATCACACAGCTCCGGTTCGACTCACCCGATACCAAAATCCAGGATAAGCAGAAGATGCTTGCACAGATGAAGGCCGAATATAAAAAGGATAGAAACGTCCTTGGAATCTACGCTGCAAACACCTTTCACGTTGCCGTCCTCAAAGACAAACGCGCAATGGATTCGGTCGCCCCGAATACCAGCGCCGCCTGGAGGTCGCTCGACGTCGCGGTTCTTCACAAGCTGGTTCTCGAAAAACTGCTCGGCATCGGCGAAAAAGACCTCGCATCCGACAATCCGCCTGAGCGGGTTGAATATATAAAAGATACTGAAAATGCAATTGACGAATCAGTTGAAATGGTTGACAAAGGCCAAAAACAGATAGCTTTCTTTATGAACGCGCCGAAAATACACCAGATTCAAATGGTAGCCGATGCCGGTGAAAGATTGCCGCAAAAATCAACCTACTTTTACCCAAAAATGTATTCGGGCTTGACGATTAACAAATTGTGACTTTTTTCGGAGAATATGTATGGCAGACTGGAAAAACCCGCCAAGATTATTTATCCCGGGCCCCGTAAAGGTTAACCCCGACGTCCTGCAGCAGCTCGCTCGTCCCACCCTCGGACATCGCGGCAAGGAGTATGCACAGCTCCACGGCGAAACAGTCGATATGCTCAAAAAACTCCTCTTCACCAGCCAGAATGTCTTTCTTTTCACATCCTCAGCATCAGGAGTTTGGGAAGCATCCATTCGCAACTGCGTCTCCCTCGACGAAACTGTTCTGTGCACCTGCTGCGGGGCCTTCAGCGAGAAATGGGTTGACGTCACCCGTGCCTGTGGCAGAAATGTCGAAGAGCTTAAGGTCGAATGGGGCCAGCCCATCCTCCCCGAAATGCTCGACAAAAAGCTTGCCGCCGGCAAATACGCCGCCGTTACCATTGTCCACAACGAGACAAGCACCGGCCTGACGAATCCGGTCTATGAAATTAGCGATATGATGAAGAAAAAATATCCCGATGTCCTTGTTTTTGTTGATTCGGTCAGCGGCATGATTGGCCTGCCTTTGCACTTCGACAAGCTCGGCTGGGACGTGGCATTTTGCTCGGTCCAGAAGGCCTTTGCAATTCCGCCTGGATTTGCCGTCGCCGCCGTCAGCAGCCGCGCCTTGGAAAAGAGTAAAACCGTCCCCGGCAGAGGCTATTACTTCGACTTCCAGGCCTTCGCAAAAGCTGCAGAAAAAAACCAGACCCCCGCCACCCCCAGCATCCCTCACATTATGGCCTTGAACTACCAGTGCAAAAAACTGCTCGCAGAAGGCATCGAAAACGTATGGAAAAGACACAAGCAGATGGGCGATTTTGTAAGAAGCTGGGCTAAGAAAAAATTTGAGCTTTTCTGCGAGGAAAAATATGCCTCCAATACCCTCACTACGGTCAAGAATACCCGCGGCATCAACATCGCCCAGGTAATCAGTGCCGTCCAGCAAAAGCACAACACTGCTTTCGGAAATGGCTACGGCAAGCTAAAAGAGCTGACCTTCCGAATCGCTCACATGGGCGACATCACTCTTGGCGAGCTAAAGGAGCTTCTCGGCTGGCTCGACGAAGAGATTGGTTAACTTTACCAGCCAAAACGTCACGAGGTCATCTGGTAGCTGAACTCAAGCATCTTGGGCTTAACTAATTTGCGGTAGTCATCCATACTCATCCGTATCGCCTCTTCGTGGCTGCCGCACTGGAACATAATATGCTCATCCTTGCCCAACGCCTTGTCCATAATGGTAGGCAAATCATAAAGGTTGCCGAAAGGCGGCTCCGCTCCCAGCTCACAGTCCGGAAACAGCTTCTCAATATCCTGTTCTTCCGCCAGCTCAACCGATTTGGCCCCGAGTTGTTTTTTCAATGCCCCTAAATCAATCTTGTGGCACGCTGAAAGCACACACATCACGTACTCACCATCCACCTTGACAATCACCGGCTTGGCCACGTACTTGCCCGGCTCGTGCACTACCGCAGCTATCTGCTGTGCTGTGAAAGCTGGCTCGTGTTTGCTGACCTCGTAGTTTACACCTGACTTGTCCAAAAATTCTGTCACGCTCATCTTATACCTCCCTGAAAATTTTTGTTAGCTAATCACTCTATTCTCTGTGGTGCTTATCTAACCATATTTTTTTTACCTAATCAAGCTAAAAAACTATAATGCTCCCTGGAATCTGGGCCATCGCATAAGATAGAAAGCCGCTGGGTAATTTCGTTCAGTTCCGGCAAATCAAACCCTTATTGGTAATATGACAAAAGGAATGCCCTGACGATATAATCTTTTCTGTAATGCAAATACGGTGTAGTTGTGAAGAAATCTTAAAACAAAGGAATCTTTAGGGAAAATTTTGTGATGTGGCCGGTTATAGCTGTAATAAGTGGACGAAAAAGAGCAAAAACAGTGGAAGTTTTGGGGTGAATTGGGTAAAACAGTGTATCGGAAGGTTTTGGAATGTTACTGATTTATCTATATGGGAAATTCTGGTATATAATAACATACATAAATAATGTCGCCGAAATCTATGAAACTCATAGATGCGGGGAACCCAAGTTTTAGGGGCGAATTCCTCATAAGGGATAAGGCACTTCCAAGCATGAGCCCGTCAGCTAACCCTGTAGGCATTTGGGAGAGCATTGCACAGAGACGAAAAAACTGCTGCTATGCCGGCAGTTTTTTTCTATCTCCTGCCTGCCTTCTGAGAAGGAAATAAAATGAAATCAAACCCCAACGGTAAATTAACTTTTACAGAAAAAGTCACCAGAAAAATATTCGGCGCTCCCCGTGACATTCGTGACCCGCGTATTTTTCACAAAATAGCTCTCATTCCATTACTTGCCTGGATAGGGTTGGGCGCTGATGGACTTTCTTCATCATCATACGGTCCGCAAGAGGCTTTCAGAGCGTTGGGTGCCCATACTTATTTGTGTCTGTTTCTTGCCATAGCAACTGCTCTCACTGTAGCAGTAATCTCATACGCATACTCAAGAATTATTGAACATTTCCCCTATGGAGGCGGAGGTTATATAGTCGCAACCCATATGCTTGGTGAAAAAGCAGGGGTCGTTTCCGGATGCGCATTGATTGTCGATTATATATTGACCATTGCTGTTTCAATAACCGCATGTGTTGATGCCATGTTCAGCTACCTTCCGTTGGAGTTTCACAAGTTTAAGATTCTGGCTGCATCTGTGTTGATTATATTTCTAATTATTTTGAACATAAGGGGAGTTAAAGAATCAATAGCAGTATTAGCCCCCATCTTTATTACTTTCATAATCACACATATACTTATGCTTGGTTACGGCATATTCAGTCATCTCGGCGGACTGGGGTCGGTCGTGAATAGATTCCATACTAATTTTACCAACGACCTTTCTACCATAGGAGGCATGGGCATTTTCCTTCTTTTTTTACGCGCCTATTCACTCGGCGGCGGAACCTATACCGGCATAGAAGCCGTCTCCAACGGCCTGCAGATTATGAGGGAGCCAAAGGTGCATACCGGCAAGCGAACTATGCTGTATATGGCTGCCTCGCTTGCTTTAACTGCCGGAGGGCTTTTTTTATGTTACTTGCTTTGGGAATTATCACCTCTTTCTGGAAAAACTGAAAGAACGCTTAATGCTATTCTTGCCGATAGTTTGTTTGAAAAATGGCAATTCGGTTACTGGATAGCATTGATAACTATTCTTTCCGAAGGCGCGCTCCTTCTGGTTGGTGCCCAGGCAGGGTTTATTGATGCTCCTCGTGTTATGGCAAATATGGCGGTCGATTCCTGGCTGCCTCACCGGTTTGCATCTTTTTCAGAACGCCTGACAATGCGTAATGGCGTTCTGATAATAGGAATATCAGCCCTTGCAATACTGCTCTATACACACGGTTCAATATCAGCCCTCGTGGTTATGTACTCAATAAATGTGTTTCTGACATTCTCACTATCAGAGTTTGGGATGTCGCGGTTTTTTATAAAAAATCACAGGACAGAGACCAAATGGAAGCAGCACCTAAGTGTCCATCTGACCGGTCTTATTTTCTGCCTGACAATTCTCTCAGTAACAATCTTTGAGAAGTTCCGTGAAGGTGGCTGGATGACACTTGTTGTAACATCGCTCTTCATAGCACTGTGTTACATAATTAGAAGCCATTATTCGAAAGTAAAAGCCCAGTTAATGCAATTAGATAAAATACTCTCGAGAATGCCGGCATCAGGTCCGATTAATACCGGGCCGGTTGACAGAAAAAATATGACTGCGATACAGCTCGTCGGCGACTTTAATGGATTCGGGGTTCATACACTGTTTTCAATTATTCGTTCCTTCCAAGGATTGTATAAAAACTTTGTGTTTGTTTCTGTTGTTGTCATAGACCAGGGTGCATTTAAGGGCAGGGAAGGATTGGAAGATTTAAAGAAGTCCACGGAGGAATCTCTAAAAAAATATGTTGAGCTCGCTCGGAAACTTGGGTTCCCTGCCGAATACAGGATGGCAGTTGGAACCGATCTTGTGGAAACCGCAACCCAATTAAGTCAGGAAGTCTCAAGAGAATTTAACAAATCTACAGTCTTTTCAGGACAGCTTTCTTTCAGTCTTGAGAAGTTTTATCATAGATTACTTCATAACGAGGCGGCATTTGCCATTCAGCGGCGTTTACAATGGAGCGGTATAACGAATGTTATATTACCAATAAGAATAACAGTGTAAAAAACTAACCTTATAATATATTCGGATTTCGAATTTGCTCGCATCCGGCTTCAGGCGAACCGAGTTTCGGATTTCCCTCTCCGGGTCACGAGTTACGGGCGACCGGTCACAGCTTCACCGTCCAACCATCACACTGTTTCACCATCATTGCGAGGCTTGCCCGCCGTCCGTCTGGCGGGCCTGCGACCAGTCCTGAGCAAACTTGTCCTGAGTGGAATCGAAGGAGTCGAGAGAGTCGAAGGAAGCAGGCCGTGGCAATCTCAAATCGACATTGGACATTCGACGTTCGATATTCATTATTCGCGTTTTATCTGCAATTGACGCGCAGCGTCATCCTGCCTGCCCTGCGAAGCCCTGCCGTTTCGGGCGAAGCGGGGAGCGAACTGTAGGCGAGTCGAAGGACCTAATCGTAATTCCCCACTTCCCGCGTTATCTCCGACCACCATTCCCTTCCGCCGTCATTCCGAGCGCAGTTGAGGAATCTCCCCTAATTCTGCATTCATCGTTCCAAATTCCCTTTCCTTATTCTCTCCCGCGTCTGCCCCGTCCTATCGGGGTTTCACCTATGGTTTGGAATTACTGTTTGATACAACCACCTCGTTTATTCGATGTCTCTTATGTCCCCAATACTGATAGGGACCTCTTTGAGCCTAATTAAATCTTGAGAAGATTGAAGGCCTTTGATGGCCATATACTAACCGTCTTCATCTTCCGTTCTATCTAA
>Ga0315279_10000603_pt1 | contig 69528 bp, 68 predicted proteins | sample YL17G06_20_MG_FD_203694 | JGI IMG/M metagenome (GOLD analysis project Ga0315279, IMG submission 203694) | Sediment microbial communities from Yellowstone Lake, YNP, Wyoming, USA - YL17G06_20 | ecosystem: Environmental > Aquatic > Freshwater > Lake > Sediment | place: USA: Wyoming | collected...
ATTCTCAGCATTGTACTTTTCGAGAAAGTCCCTATTTCACAGGTACTTACGAAAAATATGTCGCAAAATGAAATCCTTGAGTTTCATAACCAATTGTTACTATTCAACTTATAACGGGACAGTAGTGATTACAAATATGGATTCAATTGTTGGATGTATTATTTTTGTATGTATTTTTTTCATTATTCTCGAAACAATGGGTGCTCGTTCCGCTGAAAAAATGCGCGAAAAACGATGGCAGGAAGAAGAAAATAAACTTCCACACAAAAAATTAGAATTAGTTCAAGATAAACTTGGTAAGGAACTTCAAAAAGCATATAATAAACGCTCCTTTTCTGCTCGTTTTTCATGTTGGTTGGAGCAAGAATTTCCCAATTTATATAACGGCATTAAATACTTAAAATCCTAAAATCCTCTTCCACCAAAACCGCGTAATTCTTGTATTGTCGGTTGGCGCGGCGGCGTTTTCTGCCGTCCCAAAGACATTCTTGGCAGTCAGGCGGCGTATTGATAGAATAGCGGAGAGAATTTAACAATAATCGGGACGCCGGCGGTACACCGGCAAGCGGTTTGCCCTTTGGTAAGGTTTAACTTTTACCAGTCCTACCTACATGGTTCAGACGGACTCGATAGAAGCAGAGAGGAAACGAACCGAATGGAAAGGAGATTTTAAGATGAGTATAAAAGATTTAATCGAACCTATATGCAAAGCAATTTCAGAATTAAAAAATAGCATCCATGACTGGCTTGTATGCTTATATAACTATAAATGGACTGTACCTGAGAAAGTTATTTTTTATTTTGTTTGTGTTCTTTTTATCCTTTTGGGCGTTTGTATGGTAATGCTTATTGTTAAAATATATAGAGGAGAAAAATTAACAGGCCGAGACAAGAACGCGAAATTTCAGCGTAGAGAAGGTCGCTCGTGAATAGTTTAATAAACTCAAATTCTTCTTCGTCTCGGCGACTATGCTATATCTGTCTACGACCGGGCGTGAGCGTGAGATCGAAGCGTACCTTGCAGCAGGTGCACTCAGGTGTATGATCTGAACTTTGAGATTTATCGGGACGACCGGCAAGGTACCGGTCAATCGGTCTGGATAAGAGTAGTTTTTCTCGCCTGTCTTGCCTGCCCTTGCCCAGACTGACCCGAAGAAAGAGAGGTAAAAATGACAAATAAAGAAATCGAGAAAATCAAGCAAGAGGTGTATAAGATTCAGAGAATACCTGATAGCCGCCAACAATTAGAACCTATAAAAGCTTTGGCAGAAAGAATTGGAGCGCTTTGCCCGTTCACCCTTCCGAAGAACAAAAAAAGTTCATATACGAAACTATCCACAACATTCATACAGTGTTGCAAACTGAGATGATGTTTAATGCGTGCATATTTGCAAAGCGTTCTTGTTTTTGTGCAGCAGTAGCGGCCATAACAGCTTGTATTAGTGTTGTTTTAGTCTTGTTTTTGGGGTAAAAAGTCGAGGTTAATTATGAGGGCTTTCAGAACGTCATATTGGGACAAGAAAGGGCAGACCGTTCACGCGAAAAATGAACGAACAAAAACACAAACCATTCCTGCTAAGAATAGCCAATGAAGTTGAAAAGCTTGTAGTAAATCAGGCAAATCGAAAAGGTTTTGAGCGGTATAGCCGTGAGTTTCACAAGAAATTGGCTGCATACGAGAAGTCTGAAAAACAGCGACAGCAAAAAATAGCAGAATACCGGAAAAAATCGTTCAAAGATGAGAGATTATGCGACAAGAAAAGCGGGGCTACCAAAAAGGGATATGTTTGGTATGATGATTCATACCTTAGGACAGGCGACCCAGATAAGGGCTTTTGGGGTCGACGTTGCAAAGAATTGCCTCCCTACCCTGGATTAAAACTTATACCCGTCTCCCTCAGGGGTATATCACCCCGCAATCATAAAGAGAAACTTGAGAGAGACTACCCTTTGCTGGCAATCATTCACGATTCGTTGCTTAAAAGTTGCGCTCCAATCAGTAAAGATATTTGGTCTGTACCTTTGGTCGGACTTGTCGGATGTCTCGACTTTAATCTCAAAGATGAGGAACAAACTATTATCGAGACGGCTCTTGAGTATGTAAAAGTTGACCTTGCCAAGGAGAAAAAGAAAGGCATCATCAGGAAGATATTAAAAGTTATTGTGGGTATTATTTGTACCATTATTGTTGGTATTATTGTTACAGTAGTTACTGATATTTTGTGTGACTTCGGCCTGATAGGGCGAATCAAGGCATTTATTAACCTGATTATTGGCAAGTGAAAACCGTTTTGTCATTCTTTGATAAAATAGTAGTAGATTGCTTAGGTTCGACAAGCTCACTACAGGTCGGCCTGACGGCCTCCCAATGACCCCGCACCAAATTACGGCAAAAGCCTGTTTCGTGCGGGGCAAGCATGGATTCCTGCTGGAGTTTATGCGGCATAATAATACCGGGCGACGAGTCACGAGCGACGGCTTATGTGCTGCTGGGCCCAGATAGCAAGGGCGGAACCAGCCAGCAAGACCACTCCGAAAAATAGTTGAAGCCCAGTCAGCGTTTCGCCAAAGACGACATGGGAAATCGCAAAAACGGCAAATGGCTGCGCCAAAACTACCAGAGCAGGAACTGTCGCTCCTATACGTTTGATGGCTGTGTAATAAAAAACGTGAGATAGTGCTATACTTGCAACGGCGGAAATCACCACACACGCCCAGGGCCAGGCAGGCATCTTCAGGCAATCGCTTAATCTGCCAAACATCAGCCCAAGTACAAGAAGCCCTATCACTGTATAAATACTTATCACCGAAAAGCCCGTGCGAGAATCGATGTCCTTGAAAGCAACCTTGACCGAAAGCGTGTACGCCGCCCACATAAGCGATGTCACCAGGCCAATGATAATGCCCATCCTGGTCCCGTACGCGGCGAAGTCTTGCTTAAAGTAGATAACGCCGATCACGCCGACCATAGAAAGAGTCAAGCCGCCCCAGAAATATCTGCTGCGAGCCAGCGACCTCTCATCGGCAAAGAATATCAGCGAGAAACCGGCGATCCAGATGACTGAAGATTTGTTGAGCAGGACCATGAAGGCGGGATCGACATAATAAAATGCAGCCGCCCACAAACTCTGGAAGGCGATATTGGCACCACTGGGTAAAAGCGCCCTCCGCCAGACGTTCGTCTCGATGCGCTTTGTTTTCAGCCCGAACAATAGAAACGGCAGCCAGAACAAGCACGCCACAGTGTACCGCAGCACATTCTGCGTCCACAAATCAACGTGGCCGGTCAGGTATTTTATGAAGTTCGGCCCCAGCGACCAGAGTACCAGCGATCCCAGACAGGCAAACGTAGCTGGGACGTCGAATCTTTTAATGGTCGGGCCTTCTGTCACCGTGCCGCTCCAAATCGTCAAAAAGAGTTGTTGTCACCACGCCCCACAAAGCATCTACTCAAGCATTTGCATAATAATCTTCGCAACCTCCTGGCGGGCTTTCTTCTCAGCCAACGGTTCAGCCAGCTTGATCAGCTCATCGCTGGTTTTAGCTAACATGTCACTGTCGGCCAGCAGCTGCTCAACAGTACGCACAATCGGGTCAATAGATGTAAAGTAGGGCATAAACTCCGGCACTAACTCCTCCCCTGCCAGGATGTTAACCAGGGACAAATATCTTGTCTTTACCAGCCATCGCCCTACCAAGTGCCACAAAACCCTGCTGGACTGGTACATTATTACCATCGGGCACCCCACCGCTGCCACCTGAAGTGTGGCGCTGCCGCTGGCAACCAGGGCAAAATCTGCATTTTTGCAGGTTTGACTAACCAGGCCTACCCTATATTCACATTCAAAGCCGGGAATCTGTCTGGTTTTTAGAATCTGCTGCCGCTCGGCATCGACCGCCACGGCAACAAATCGTGCCTCGGTCCATCTGTGCTTTACGGCAAGGGCAATATGCTGCATTGGCTCCCACAGCGAATCGATCTCAGCGGCTCTGGAGCCGGGCATAATCGCCATTCTTAAGTTCTTAGGCTGAAAAGACTTGTAGCTTCTTCTATGCCGACTCAGGCCGCTGGATAGACCGTCAAGAAGCGGGTTGCCGACAAAGACGGCATCAATGCCTCTTTGCCGGAACCAGTTTTCTTCGAAAGGCAGTATGCAGCAGAGTTTATCGCAGTACTTCCGCAGTTTGCCAATGCGCCAGCCGGCCCAGGCCCAAAGCTGTGGGGCAACGTAGAAAAGCGTCTTAATGCCCGCCTTTTTCGCGGCTTTTGCGATGTGAAAGTTAAACGATGGCGAATCACAAACGATGACCAAATCGACCTTATTGCTTTTCAGAAAACGACTTATGCGCTTTATCAGCCCGTAGTAATAGCCGACCCGGCTGAACGCCTTATATATCATTACGGCCTTGCCGGCAGTATCCTCCAGCAACTTGCAGCCTGCCGCCGCCATTTTCGGCCCGCCCACGCCAAAGAACTCAATATTGTAAGTCGCCTGCCGCAAAGCACTTATCAAATCCGCACAGTGTGCGTCGGCGCTCGCCTCGGCGGCACTTAAAAAAACCCGACATCTTCTTGCCTGGCTGGCCATAAAGTGCATTTGTTAACAAGAATTGAGTAAAACAGCAAACAGATTATTAGAACTCAGAATGCAGGAGACAGAGAAAAGAATACAAAGGGACGCTGGATTTCTGGCACGCAACTTGCTCGTCCACGGACAGACGCACGGATTGACACAGACTCCGTAGAAGTCCCTGTGACGTCAGTAGTGCGCGCATAAAAAAGCCCCTGCGCGGATAGCGCAGAGGCCAACTCGGAAAGAAACTTACGTAGCCCCCTTAAGGCTCTGGACAAGGCCCCCGCTCGGCGGGAACCCAATTATTCTCTCCCGCCAGGGGCGTTACCCTCCTCTTCTGCCAGGTACTACCTGCCCGCCCACTTAGCCGGCAGGAAGTGCCAAGTGAGCCAGACTCGTTATCTGCGGGCAATCCCCCTCGCTACAAAGAAAACCGACTTGCCTGGCATTGGGTTACTCCTCCGATCCCATTAAAGTGTAACATACGAATCTTCGAGAGCCAAATCGAAATGGTGAGCTTTCCGCCCTGGGAAAATCGTGCTCTCAAGCTTCGGATCTTTATCGCCGCCCCGGCTTAACCGGTTATACTTGCTCGATTTTGGCCACACTTCTTAACTGGTCTAAAAACTTGTCGATAGCGTTTTGCCGCATCTGCTTTGTAAGCTCATCTACTATCTGTTGCTTTATTTCTCTAAGGCTGGGCACGGCGCCAGGCTTTCTGTCATATACCTTGGCTACGTGAAACCCGAACCGAGTCCGAAAGATGTCACTCACCTGGCCAACGCCCAGATTAAAGACCACGTCCTCGAACTCTTCCACCAACTGCCCCTTGGTCACGTAGCCTAAGTCACCGCCCTTATCGGAGCAGTCGGTATATTTATCAACCACGACCTCAAAAGCAGCGCCGCCGTCCAATTCTTCGTGTGCTTTTGTTATCGCGTCCAAGGCGGCTGCTTCATCCGTCCGCCAGTCTACATATTTGACTATATGAGCTATTTTGACCTGCTCAGCCGACTTGAACTGCTCTTGGTTCTGCTGGTAGTACTGCTCAATATCAGCTTGTGTCGGTTTAGGCACAGCATTGCCAAGGTCACTTAGCTTCCGCTCCACCGTCATCTGCAGCTCAATAACCTCTCTGAGTTTCTCGTCGTTCTCTACGTCAAAGTCTCTATAAAGCCCTTGCCGGTCTTCGTACCGGTCTTTTAATCCGGCGATCACTGCTTCGACTTCATCGGGCGGGATTCTGTCCCCGTCTTTTTTGACCTCCTGATTGAGCAGAACCCTTTCTATCACATTCTCTCTGGACCATTCAAGCAGTTGAGCCTCTCGCTCTTTCGGGTCCTGCTCGGCAAAAACCTCCTCATAACGCGGCCTCAAACGCTCTACTTCCCTCTGTATTACCGCATCTTCAATTCTTTCACCGTTAACAATCAAAGTCATTTTCGTTATTCCTCATCGGAAATCACCATTAGCCTTTAGCTTTTGCGTACCAATCTGGATCCTGCGCAAGTTTTTCTCCGGCTTGTTGCGTACACGTGGCAAAAGCCGGATTGGTGCTCTCCCATGCCCGCTGCGTGAACGAGCTTTTGCGCATCTTCTGCACTTCAGCCGCAACCTCGTGGAAATAGCTGCCGTAGATGTGCAGCGAATCGCTTATATCGACGTACCTGCCGACCGCGACCGGCTGATTGATTTTCTGTGATATTGCCTCGGCAATTATCCGTTGAAGGTCGGTAAGGGCGTAGACGTTCATAAACCATGCCTTGTAAAGGTCTCGGCTTCGCCAGTGCGTATTCATATTCAGTGAAAGTTGTCCCGCTTCGTTACCCAACAGCCGGCACCAGACCCTCTGCAGGCAAGGCGGATGCTCGGTCGCTGGGTCAGCGGTAGGCATCCAAGTTACCGCTTGAGCTCTACGGCTGTGGCCAGCCCGTGACAGACAATCTACGATATACTGGATCTGGTTGACCTTCTTGAACGGTTTTGCTGAATCGGCCCGCCCCATATTTTCCACCGGCCAATACGCAAATAGTCGCTCGTGATAGGTATACGTCCACTTGCCCGCAGCAGGGTCGATCCAATGATCGTGAATGCCGTTGACTACCTCCTGCCGGTACACTTCCAGTTCTTCAGGCCCGCCGGGAAAATTCTTGTGGATTCTCGGCTCACGAAATGGATTCGTAATGGTAACTATAACCGTAGCGTCCTTGCTCGGCGGGTCTTGCGGCTTATCGTATTGAGTTCTGATGTCGATACCTTTATCCCACACCGCAAGGACTGCTTTTTCCCACGCCTCCGGCAGACAATCAGCGGAGATTGAGATAACAGGGATCATTCCATTGGCCGTAGTCATCGTCGTACCGGCTCCACAACACGAGGCTCGGCGCCACGCCTGGGCTTCAGGAACCGGCTGATATCCAGCTCCTGTTCCGTAATCTTATAGTTGGCGGCGTAGCGCTCCGCGATCTCTTCCAACATTTGCTTGGCCCGGAAGGCGTACCAGCTATCGGGCCAGCGTTCCTCGATCTGCCGGCAGGCCTTCACCATTAGGCCATACTGCATGATGGGCAGCCTGCCGATGCTCCGCCCGGCAGCGGCCCAGGGCAGCAGCTCCTGCGCTTGAATATCCTCTATTTCCTCGAGCGGCTTGAAATACAGCGTGGTCGTCCCTTTAATATCGCTTGGCAGGACGACACCGGGAGTGCGTCCAGCGGGCTGGGTGGGAGCCGCAGAGGGCTGCTGCGCCAGTTGTGCCTGCGGTTCTGGTGCTGCTCTGCCCGGCTGCTCGGCCTTCTGCTCGTCGGCTGCCTTCGGCTCCTCAAGGAACTGCCTATCCCGGTCGGCCATATCGTAAAATGTCTTCGGTTTCTCCGCCGGCTTGGACTCACCGCCAGAAGGCAAAAACCCCTTCACCAGAATAATCAAAACCAGAATTGCGACCACAGCCCCGGCTATTTTCAGCCAAAATGTATTCATATTATCACCAACCCGTGCCAATTGATGGTTGATTATTGACAATTGATTATTTATAATGGATTGTAACAGGTAGCTTGGTTTTATCAATAGTAAATAGTCAATAGTAAATGGCCGATTTGAAATGTTCACAGGACTTATAGAGGCGATTTGCGTGGTAAAGTCGGTTGGCCCAAATGCAGGCGGCGTTTCCTTGACGGTCGACCTGAACAACCTGGCCGAGCAGTGCAAAATCGGCGATAGTATAGCTATAAACGGTGTGTGCCTTACCGTCGCCGAACTGACGGGCAGGCTGGCAACATTTGAGCTTAGCACCGAAACCCTGGCAAGATCGACTCTGGGCAAATTGAAGCCCTCATCAAAAGTGAACGTTGAGCGGGCAATGAAGCCAACCGATCGATTTGGCGGACATTTCGTGCAGGGCCACGTTGACGGCACAGCAACAATCAAGGCGATTAAAAGGCAGGGCGGGTTTGCTGATATAGAATTTGCCGCCCAGCCGGAACTTCTCAGCCAGATGGTGGTGAAAAGCTCGGTCGCCGTTGACGGAATAAGCCTGACGATAGTCAGCTTAAACCGAAGCGGTTTCAGCGTCGCCCTGATACCGCAGACGCTAAAGAAAACCACGCTGGGCACGGCAAAAGTCGGCGATGCGGTAAACATCGAAGCAGACATAATCGTAAAGACGGTAAAAAGCTATCTGGATAAGATTTTGCCACAGAAGCAAACGCTAACGGTCGAGAAATTGAAAGAATTAGGCTTTTAGACGATTGAATGAACAATGCTAATAACAATTCGATATCCGAGCAGATGGTTATCGGCGTGACGATGGGCGACCCTGCGGGGATCGGGCCGGAGGTTGTGGTAAAGGCGCTGGCTGATCCGGGTATCCGCCGGGCTGCGAAGTTCATCGTATTCGGGATGAATGAGCAGCTCTGCTACGCCGCCGATAGGGCGGAGATCGAGCCTTTCTGGGGCCGGCATCAGCACGAAAAAATCAGCAGAGATTATCCCTGCAAAGTCGCCGTAGCCGATTACGATGAATATTCGGTTCCGCCCTGGATTACCGGTCCCAGCAGAGTTGCCGGCGAAGCCTCGATAAGGTTCTGCCTCGACGCGATTGATGCTGCGCGGGCTGGCATAATAGACGCGATGGTGACAGGTCCGATCAGCAAGACCAGTTGGAAGATGGCTGACGCAGAGTGGCCGGGGCACACCGAAATGCTGGCTCATCGCTGCAAATCAAAACGAAAAGCAATGATGCTTATCAGCGGGCCGCTAAAACTGGCGCTGGCTACCATTCACGAGGCCCTATTCGAGGTTCGCCACAAATTTAGAATCGGCTGTGTCTTCGAGTCAATAGACCTGTTAAATGACGCGATGAAAGAATACTTTGGTCTGGAAAATCCCAGGATCGGCGTTGCCGCGTTGAATCCGCACGCCGGCGAAAACGGCCAATTCGGCGATGAAGAGGAACGAGTAATTTCGCCTGCGATTCTGTTAGCACAAGAGCAGGGAATAAACTGCTCCGGCCCATTCCCAGCCGACACGCTCTTTCTGCGAGCCGTGCGGGGCGAGTTTGACGCCGTGGTCGCAATGTATCACGACCAGGGAATGATCCCTGTGAAACTGCTCGATTTCGAAAACGCCGTAAATGTCACCATAGGCATACCGATAATAAGAACGGCGCCGGCTCACGGAACAGCGTTTGACATCGCGGGCAAAAATCTTGCCAATCCAAGCGGCATGAAAGCTGCAATAACTACCGCTATTCAAATGGCCGCGACGAAAAAGAATTTAGAATTAAGAATGAAGAATGTAGAAACGAACTTGGCTCATGAGAGACCAGTATAGAAATTCCAGTCCCAGAGATATCCAGGAAAGAGTTTTTTCTTTTGCGTGTAGAGTAGTCGAGTTCTATCAGTTTTTGACAAAGAAAAAAGGTGCTGCTGAGGTCATCGGAAGGCAAGTTCTTCGCTCAGGGACATCGGTTGGAGCAAATCTGGAGGAAGCTGCCGCGGGACAAAGCAAAGCCGATTTTATCTCAAAATGTAACCTTGCCCTGAAAGAAGCCCGAGAAACACATTATTGGTTCCGATTGCTGATAGAAACCGGGGTCGTTCCTGCAAATAAACTTACTAATCTGACAAATGAATCAAATGAATTAGTTGCGATTCTTACCTCCATTGTGAAAAAGTCTCGTTCTGTCGGTTAATTCTAAATTCTACATTCTCAATTCTAAATTCTTTTGAATGCAGACGAAACAGCAAATCCAGCAGTTGCTCGCCGAAACGGGGGCGCTGCCTAATAGACGGCTGGGCCAACACTTTCTGATCGACCTGAACCTGATGCGGCTGCTGGTAGAGACTGCGCAAATTGAGTCCAGCGACGTTGTGCTCGAAGTCGGATGCGGCACAGGCTCTCTAACCGAGGCTTTAGCCCAAAAGGCTGGCAAAGTCATCGCAGTTGAGCTTGACCGGATGCTCTGCACAATCGCTCAGAACCAGCTCACGCAAGCTGGAAATGTTGAGATTATCAACACAGATATCCTTGAAAAGAAAAGGATACTCAGCAGCCCTGTGACCGAGGCAATCGAATTGGCTCGCAAGGAATACTCTGGTCGGCTTCTATTGGTTGCGAATTTGCCCTACAATGTCGCTTCGCCGGTCGTACTCAACTTAGTAACAGGCCCAACAGTGGCAGAGGCGATGTGTGTTACCGTGCAAAGGCAAGTGTCGGAGCGAATGACAGCCGTCCCCGGCAGCAGTGAATATGGCACGTTGAGCGTTCTGCTATCCGCGACCGGCGACATAAAAACTATAAGAGTTCTTAAGCCCACCGTTTTCTGGCCTCAGCCGCAGGTCGATTCGGCGATGGTCAGGTTCGTTCGCCAAAACGAAAAAGTAGCCCGAATAAGAGACATACAGCTATTCAGCCAGACCGTGAATCTTTTCATGGGGCACCGCCGCAAAATGCTAAAGGCCTGCACCAGATTGGCTCACGTCAAGAGCGGGCATGCCGCTAACTGGCCTGCGATCTTTGAGCAGTGCTCTATTGACCCAACGCAGCGTCCGCAGCAACTTTCTGCCGAAGATTACATCGCCATGCATTCGGCGAGCCGCACAGGATAGACGCCTCACGCTTGTAAGTGCTGTAGTTACAAGCACTTGCAGAAAGAAAACCTCCGAGTCTCGTAGATGCCAAGTTCTGTCTGGAGTAACGTCGGCGATGTGATGTCGATGTGCTGTCAGAGAGACCTGCGAAGAATAGGCCTGCTGATATTTAAATCCTTTAGCTGCAAGTTTTAATGTTGCAAGCAAAGAAGATTTGCAGTATAATTTGCCTGGGTTAAAGTAGGCCAGCGGGGCAAGACAAAACGATTGAGGGAATAGAAGGTTGGGCTTGCGCATCCAATCACATAAAAAAACGGTTCACAAGCCGAGGAGTAGCATTATGAGCAGACGCAAAGGCTTCACATTGATAGAGCTTTTGGTAGTAATCGCTATCATTGCGCTTTTGATGTCAATACTGATGCCGGCAATGCAGCGAGTAAGGAAGCAGGCCAACGCAGTTAGGTGCCTGGCAAACCTGAAGCAATGGAACATTATCTTTGCCATGTACGTGGAGGAGAACAACGGCCAATTTCCAAGTGGGACAACAGCACAAGGCTTTATGTGGATACAACAAATGGAGCCTAAGTATAGAGACTGGAAAAGCCTGAAGATATGGTTCTGTCCGACAGCTACAAAGCCTCTATATGACGAGCAAGGCAGGGCAACGCGAAGATTCAACACATTTGCGGCCTGGGGGATTTATGGTTACACCGATGCCGCTTTGGGCCCGCGCGGTATAGCGGGCAGCTACGGGTTAAATGGCTACGTCCTCAGCACCAAACCTGGAACCACCTTTGAAGGGGGTCGAAGAACCGACGATAATTGGAGAACCCCCCAGGTTTCAGGAGCAAATAATATACCATTGTTTATAGATGCGATGCGGTTCGACTTATGGCCGATACACCAGGATAACCCTCCGCAAGTCGAGGATATGCCCTGGGAGAGTAACAACCACATGAGGCGTTGCTGTATCAATCGACACGAGGGTTTTGTAAGTAGTTCTTTCTGCGATTTCTCCGCCAGAAAGGTCGGGCTGAAGGAGTTGTGGAGACTTAAGTGGCACCGCAGCTTTCCGTTAGCTGCTCCGCTGCCGGTCTGGCCCGAGTGGATGCAACCCTTTAAGGAGTACTAACAATACCGATTGTTGGACAAGCCGACCATTGGGATCGCACTTTCTTAGCGGGCAAGAATTTTTGCAGCACTTATCTTTCGGCGCAAGAAGCAAGAGAGAACGTGATATGGGCAAACCGAAAGGCTTCACGTTAATAGAGCTTCTGGTAGTAATAGCTATCATTGCCTTGTTGATGTCAATATTAATACCGGCGCTGAAGCGAGCGAAAGAACAAGCAAGGCTAGTCGGGTGCTTGGCACACCTCAAGCAGTGGAACCTCATCATTGCAATGTACACGGAAGACAACGATGGCAAATTCTGGCCCGGCGTGGGTTCTACTGGCTATTGGTGGCCCTGGCAACTCGAAGACCGATATAAGGATTGGAAGGCGAATAAAATTTGGTTTTGCCCTACTGCCAAGAAGCCCATAATCGACGAGAGGGCCAATAGCGTAGTCACATTTAACATCTTCAATGCCTGGGGCATCTTTCGTGGGGACCACGGGGGGTTTGGGCCGGGCCCAAACGGGTTGGCCGGCAGCTACAGCATTAATGGCTACGTCCTTACCATACCAGTTAATGCAACCTTTGAAGGTGGCAGGCCTGCCAAGGATGGCTGGAGGACCCCTAATGCAGCCGGCGCGGCCGATGCACCATTGTTCATAGATGCGCTGCGTTTTGACCTCTGGCCGCTGGAAAACCATGCGCCTGCTCAGTACGAGTTCGCTGCCTGGTCGGGCAATAATATGGCCCGCTGCTGTATCAATAGACACACGGGCTTCGTAGGCTGCTCTTTTCTGGATTTCTCCGCCAGGAAGGTAGGTCTTAAGGAACTTTGGACGCTGAAGTGGCACAAGTCATTTAACACAGCGGGCCAATGGACAAAAGCCGGTGCCGTAAGGGACACGGACTGGCCCGAATGGATAAGAAGATTCAAGGATTACTGACAAACAAGAGTTTTGCAAAATGGAGATTAGGCACATATTATTTAAGGAAATCCGTTTCTTGATTTCCTTAAATAATCGAGCTAAGTAATTATCTATCAAGTAGTTAATGTTTGAAAAGGGAAAATAAGACAACAAATTTTTCCTTTTCAAAGTGTGCCTAATCACCATTTTGCAAAAGTTCACTGACAAAGGGAGAATCTGATTATGGATAAACGAAAAGCCTTTATCCGCCAGACCTACGGCGGATTTACGTTAATAGAGCTTCTGGTGGTAATAGCCATTATTGCCATATTGATGGCCATATTGATGCCGACTCTGAACCGGGCTAAGGAGCAGGGTAAGCGCGCCACCTGTCTGCATAATCTCAAGCAGTTAACGCTCACGTGGATCTTGTATGCGGATTACAACGATGATAAGCTCGTTAACGGTGATACAGGGGAGTACAGCATACACAATAACGAGACGCCGTGGGTGCTCAAAGACTGGGACCCAAGTATGACCCTGACCCAAAAAAGAAATGCCATCCTGAATGGTGCCCTGTATCCGTACTGCAAAACTGAAAAGCTCTACAGGTGCCCGACCGTCCGCATCCAGGAGCAAATACTGCGGACATACTCTGTAGTCGATTCTATGAATTGCAAAAACTGGTCCGATATGGGTGCAGTGATGCTCAAAAAGAGGCTGGACATCACTGAGCCCGCCTACAGATTCGTGTTCCTTGATGACGGCGGAGCAGGTTACGCGCACATGGGTGGTTGGACGGTTTACGTCCGGGAGGAGAGATGGTGGGACCCGCCCCCAATTCGACACGGTGACGGCACTACCTTTTCTTTCGCCGACGGCCATTCAGATTACGTGAAATGGAAAGACCCACGGACCATCGAGTTTGGAAAGCGGTTGCCGCCGGTCGCCTTCTCGCCGGTACAAGCGGGCAATGAGGATATCCACAACGCCGCTGTGGGCGTGTGGGGTCAGGCAGCACGACATAATTAGGAGGCGATGATCCATAACAAACTATCAGACATCTCGCCCCTTTACGCAAAAATCCAGAGCCTTCACGCTGATCGAGCTTCTGGTAGTTATTGCTATTATAGCGCTACTTATGTCGATATTGACCCCGGCGATGTCGCGGGTTCGAAAGCAGGCCCGCTCGGTAGCGTGCCGGTCGAACCTCAAGCAGTGAGGCACGATCTGGGCTATGTACACAGACGACAACAATGGCTTATTTCCAACCCGCAAGAGCCAATCCGGGCGTTGGATTGACGTGCTGTTCGACTACTATTATCGTGAGCCCAAGATTCGGTGCTGCCCGATAGCGCGAAAGATCGCGTTTCCACAGTATCCGCCGGGCGGCAGCGGCACGCTTGAGATCGGCGGCGACGCCACCACGTCCTGGGGCAGATTGAGCCAGGACTCAGGTCGACCGGCAGGCACCTGGGGCAGCTACGGCATCAACGGGTGGGTGTACGTGGCAGGGGAAGACCCTTTGTACGGCAAGCCCGCCAAATTCTTTTGGAAGACGCCCAACGTAAAAGGGGCGTCGGAAATACCGCTGTTTTTGGACTGCTGGTTCTGGTGCGGCTGGCCGGATGATACCGACACCCCACCAGCCTTCGATGGCCAGAGGTGGGCGGGCGATGAAAATGCGATGAACCGTTTCTGCATCAACCGCCACGAACAGGCGATAAACGGCGCGTTCCTGGACTACACCGTCAGAAAAGTCTGGCTCAAAGAACTGTGGCGGGTAAGGTGGAGCAGGCGGTTCAATGTGAATGCCGGCCCGCCCACATGGCCGGACTGGTTGAAGAATTTTAAGAATGATTAAGTGCTGGATTGGAACGACATTATTTGATACAATGGTCAAAAAGGTTTGTGAGGAATACTCTTATGGCTAAACGAAACTGCAAAAGCTCACTTTATCGGCGGGGGTTCACGCTAATAGAGCTTCTGGTGGTAATCGCTATCATCGCGATATTGATGGCGATATTGACGCCGACCTTGCAGCGGGTAAAGGAGCAGGCACAGGAAATGACTTGCAGGGCTAACCTGAAACAATATGGCCTGGCTCAGGCTATCTATTTAGACGACTACGACAGCCGTTATCCCTATGCATGGACGTCCCTGGTCAAGACAGAAGCCCCTGTGGGCGGATACCAACGTTATTGCCGATGGCACGACCCAAGATATCCGGCCGATGGCCCATTCTGGCCCTATCTAAAGGAAGATAAGGTACATCTGTGCCCATCGTTCAAAGTCCTTGCCAAATCCGAAGGCCAAAGGCATCCCAATCACGTTGCAGCCAACCCTATTGTTCCTTATTACAGCTACAGTATGAACGCTTACCTGGGCTCCAAGGCAGGGGACCCACACGGTTCAGCCGCGAGAAACTCAAAGGGGCTTGGCGGAATTTACAAAATAGGCGAGATAACAAGGAGCCATGCCGAGGTCTTTTTCTTCGCCGAGGAAAATATGTGGGCTCGACCCGGCTGCGCCAATGTGCTCAACGATAATGCCTTGTGTCCCGATGGTCGGGATTGGTTCGGCACTTTCCATAGTCGCCCCAGCGGAGACCTGAATGGCGGCACGTGCAACGCAATATTCGTGGATGCGCATGTCGATGAAGTGCGCTCGGCTCTAAAAGAAAATCCCAGCGATAATACAGAAAAGGAATTCGGCCAATTTGAGAAATATGGCTGGCCGCACAGGGAACCATATCAGTAATGCCCCTGCCGCGCTAAAATCTGCCGGACTCCCGGCATAGTTAGAGAGTCGCGGTTTTGTGGCGGTGACTGTGGCACTCGATGTTCACCGCTACCGGCAGTGATGCGATATGGCAGGGAGCAGTTTCCACTAAGACGGCCAGTGCCGTAGTATCGCCGCCGAGACCTTGCGGCCCCAGGCCAAGCGAGTTAATCCGGCAAAGCAAATCCGCCTCAAATTGGGCGTAAAATTCATCGCTATTCAGTTGGCGCAGGTCCCGCAGCAGTGACTTTTTACTCAACAGGCAGCTCAGTTCAAAATCGCCGCCAATCCCTACTCCAACAATAAAAGGTGGACAGGCGTCGGCGCCTGCCTGTCGAACAACATCTACAATCCAGCCGATTACCTCGTCTCTTTCTGCGGTCGGTCTAAACATCCTGAACTGGCTTTTGTTCTCACAGCCCCCGCCCTTAGCCATAACGGTAACTTTCAGCCGGTCGCCCGGCACAACGGTATGATGGATTATAGCCGGAGAATTTCCGCCCGTGTTCGTGCGATTGTTCAAAGGGTCGGCGACAACGCTCTTTCGCAGGTATCCCTTCTCGTAGCCTGCCTTAACGCCGGCATTGATGGCGTCGAACAAACCTGCGGTGGAACCGCAGGCTAAATATTTAGCCCCGCAATTTATTGCGGGGTTTTTGACAACAACTTCACTTCCCTGTTCGACGAACACTACCGCCAGGCCGGTATCCTGACAGAGGGGAATTTTCTTCTCCGCTGCAATGCGGGCGTTTTCGATGAGCTGCTTCAATATTCTGGCTGCCCGCGGATTGGATTCTCTTTGCACTGCGTTTTCAAGCGCAGCTAAAACATCATCGGGCAGATAATGACAGGCCGCTATACAAAGTGACTCAACCGTCTCGGCGATCTTCTCGAATTTAATGTATCGCACAACTATAGATTGAATTCAAAAGTCTTGTACGTTGTATTGCCGAGGTCATCCTGGACTTTAACTGCCAGTATATGCTCGCCGGCCTTGGGCTCTTCGATAACAATCGTGAACTTCTCATCCGTGGTATCGTAGACCAAATCCTCCGGCACTGTTCCTTTCCACTGGGCGTTGCTGTCAACGGTATATTGCAATTGACCGATCGCGCTTAGTTCATCAGATACCTGCAGCCTGAGCGTGACGAATTTCTTGCCGTTTTCGGCGTCGGTCTTCTGCTCAACAGTCTTAATTGCCGGCCCGGTGTTATCGACTACCACAGGGTCGCTTATCCTGCTGCCTGTCAGTTTGGTCGTGGTGGTATTACTTCTGGCGTCGCTTGCGGTCAGTCTAACTTCGTACCTGCCATCTTCGACCGTCTTTCCATCCCATTCGTGGTCTTCCTTTTCGATGTCGTCCTGCAGCTCGATCCAGTTTATCCTGCCGACCTTTCTGAAGTCTATCTTGTAAGTCAGCTTGTCGCCGTTGTCGTCTTCGGCTTTATAGCTGATCTTGAACACGCCTGTTTTGCCGGGCGTCTCGACTCGAATGACACTGACCGATTTGACCTTCGGCGCCAAATTTGGCACAGCGCTCGCAACGGCAATTTCCCTGACGACAGGACTTGTCCGACCCTGTTCGCTTTGCAATACAAGCTTGTACTGGCAAAATCTGCCGAGCGGGCAGCGAAGTTGTATCGGCTCTGTCACTTCCACAAGGTCGGTCCAGCTTGAAAATGTCGGATCGTTGACGTCCTTGACGTTTCCACTTCGGGAAGCCACCATAACATCACATCCTCGCGCCATGTCCGCTTCAATCTGGAGCTTACCCCACTTGGCGGGCTGACCGGCGTCGATAAGGTCAGAGGTGTACGTGCCCTCGGAAGCAAAAGGCTTGCCCAACTTTATCAACTTCGCGGGGTTTGCCGTACCGAGGTACAGATCATTTCCAGCTACAGCCACCGCGGTTATCTGTGACGCTTGCTCATCCTTATAGATAATGGCTTGCTGCTCCGAGACCGGATCGACGGCAAATAGCTGCCCGTCGTTTCCAGCCCCGACAAGCAGCTTTCCATCCTGCTCCGCAAGGCAAAAGAGAACCGCAGTTTCACTGAATATGTCGGTTACGAAACCATCCTTGGTTATCTTATATACGTAACTTGCTTGACCGGGCCTGGCGGGCCTACTAACCGGCGGCGGTCTCTTTGCCGCCTCCGCATCATCGGGCCTCTTTGTATTTGCAATTTGCAGCTTGCGGCCGCCGTCGCTGGCACTTTCCGGCTTCTGCGAGGGCACCTCAGGCCGACCCGCCATCGGCATCTGCGAAGCGAACCTCTCGGCAGAGTCAACAATTCTAGCTGAAGTAGCAGCAGCATACAAATCGCCCTGCCCAGAAATAGAGCCGGCTGCAAGTAGTAGAGCCGTAACTTCGGGCTGATCGCTATCGTACAAGACCGTTGCAGTTTTTGTTCGCGGGTCTATTTTGTACACCAATCCTCGTTCGTCGCTTCCTGAATAGACAAAACCGTCCGGTCCAACCGACAGCGAGAGCATATTGTTATCGAGGCTGTCGTAGAGGAGTTTTGCTTCACGGCCTTGGGGGTCCAGTTGATAGACTTTGCCCTGCGGTCCTGTGCCCAGGTAAATATTGCCCGTACTATCGGTGACTATGGCAAAGATGTATTTGGCGTCATTAGGCTCAAAAATCGTTTCTATCTGCTCGGCCTGGAATCGGCAGAGCTTGCATTTCTCGCCGCTTATGCCTGCTAACAGCCTGCCGGTCGAATCCATCGCCATCGCAAAAATATGCTCATTCGATAGATGCCGCTCGGGCGCAGCGGTCTCACTGGGCGGCTTGTTTGGGTCGTTTGGGTCAGCAGCTTTCTGGTCACTTGGCTTAACCTGCGACTCGGGCGGATATATCTTGGTCAGCTTGCCAGAGCCGTACTTATAAATGCTGCCGTTGGGACTTGTGCCCAGGTAAACCGTCTCGGCAGTTGTTACGATACTATTTATCGCCCAGACGTCTTTGAATTCCTTGACCAGCACCTCGGCTGCCCGGCCAAGCTGGAGCGTGCCTCTGGAGTCGATGATAACATCTTTAGTCTCGCCTTTCTGCAAATCCTCTCTTCCGGAATGGCGGGTGATTTTGCTTGTTACCGCCCAGCCCCGGCTCGCAAGGCAACTTAAAACTAAAAGGCAGAAACCTAAAACTCTACAATTCCGAAGTTTCACGTTTTTCGTTTTCCCTTTTACACTTGCCATTGTGATTCTATTTCTCCACGGTTACGGACATAGCCTCTCTGTCAATAATGACTGTGTCGGTGTCTAAACTTTTTTCGAGCCAGCGTGGATATGGCTGAGCATTAAGTGCCCTGGTGGCATCCTGCAAGATAAGCGCCTTTGTCGCCGGCAAATCAGGAAGTTCCGCCCCTTGTACCGCCACGCCCGAAGGCGGCAAAAGCAGGAGGCAATACAATTTGTCACGCTCAATTCCCAAAACGTCGTTTAGCGCCTCGATCAACCTGGACATATCCTGGGCAACGAACCTATACGGGACAGCTTTGCGAAGGAACTGCTCGTAACCATACGAGCCGCACACCATCAACTCATATTTGCCGGGCTTGGTCTGCTCAGGAATCTTTAAGCTAAACTGGTATTTTTTCTTCTCTGCCAGAAAGGATTCGACAACCACCGCGACCCGGACTTGCTGCCCGGCCTTAACTTTGGAATCGGACAATTCCACGGACCATATATGAGAGATGCTGTTGTCAGGCTCTACGCGAACATCAAAATCGATCGCTTTTATATCGAATTTCTTGTACGGGTTATCCATCAACATTGCCACCGAACCGATGCTGTCGGTTATAATTTCAGCCAGGCCTCGGCTGGCAGAGACATTCTTGAAGCTGACCGATTTATCGCCATCTATACCGATAGCCACCTTATATTCAATCGTGTGCTCCGGCGGAAGGTCGCCGAGGCTAAGAACGGCGCCCGCCACCGCCGATTGAAGTGCAATCGGCGTAAGCATCTGATTGTGGGCCACCTGACAGTTGTACACCCGTACCTTGGTATCATTGTAACGCTCTACCCTTATCGTCAGCGGTATCGTCCGGGCCTTAGCGCCGATTTGTCCGCAGATCGCCTTTGACTCATCGCTGGTTATTGCTCCAACTACCTTGAGCACACTGCCGAGCTTAGAAGAAAGTGCCAGGCTGGATACGACAGTGTGAATCTGGGCTGTAGCCATCGGCAGGTCCACAGGGCCATAGCCAAGAAAGCTGTGCCCAAAGCCGTAAACCTTGCCATCCACCACTTCGGTCGCTGTGCCCAGCACTTCCATTGTTATGTCACCGGTTACAAGCGGCACCGCCAGAGACGCTCCGGGCACTAGCTGCGCATCCTTATCGGTCGCTCCTTGCGTCGCGGCCCCACCGACAGCAGGAACAACCATAAGTCCAAAAGGCTCGACCGAGGCTCCCAACTGCTTGCAAGCTGAACCCGCCAGACCGGAGGTAATCAACGGGCATGGCAGCGCGGTCAGGCTGGTCAAGCTCCTGCCTGCCGAAGACCGGCCGGCGGTAATCCGTTCGGTAATCTCAGCCAGGTCAATCGGCTTGGAAAAATCAAACGCAAATCCTTGCTCGGTCTCGCGCTGCTGCGACCCCCGATCCAGTCGGGGGCTGCCCTGACCTACCTTGAGCATCTCCTCGATTGGCGTCACGCCAAAAAGTGGGTCCTTACTGAAAGACCCACCAGGAACGTAAGCTATCGCGCCGGCCAACCGCCCCTCGATATAGACCGGCGAACCGCTGCATCCAGCTATCGGACCTGTATGGATAAAACGCTCATCCGTGCACTTGACCAAAATCCAGTCCATGCCTGGGTCTACGTTACGCACCACGCTTAGAACATCCAGGTTGAATTTCTCGATCTCGGTACCCTTTAAGCACGTAAGGCAATAAGCCGCCATCCCGGGCCGAACCTCATCAATGCTCATATATTTGGCCGGGTCCCACTTAGGCTGTCCTGCCGGACAATTGAGAATTGACAACTGAAAACTGACAATTGTCATTAGAAACAGGACAGTCCCGCTTTTTGCCTTCAGATTGAACATTTATGCCCTTTCAATCGAGTGCGAACCGGAATTGTAACTATTGGATTGTTGTGTTGCAAGATAAAAGAAATGCTGCTATATTGATAACTAATTAGTGGTCACTTTTTGCAATCTTGTTTAGCCCCCGGACGTGTGCCGGGGCTAATTAGAAACGGAGACAAAAATGAAAGCCGACCATCGGCACGAGCTGAAGACCAACGAATTGGCTGAGTGGATAGCCAACCTGCCAGAGTGGGCCAATGAAAACCGAACCACGATTATCGGCGCAATCGCAATAATTATCGCAGCCGCCGGGGTGTACTTCTGGCGATTCTATCGAAAAGACGCCGTGTCGGTAGAAAGGCAACTTAGGCTTACAGGGATTTCCAATCAATTGGCGCTGGGCAAAATGCAGGTTCTTCAGGCCCAGTCAGAGGGAAGGGACCTCTCATTCATACTGCTTCAGCCCGCTGAGAATCTCAAAGCCTTCGCCCAGGAAACCAAAGACGATCAGATGGCTGCCTTTGCACTTATAAAGCGAGCGGAAGCCCTGCGGTCGGAACTACACTACCGGCGGGCGCTGGCGAGCGAACAGGATTTGGTAGTTCAGATAAACCAGGCAAAGGCCAGCTATGCTGAGGCACTTGCCAGAGCTACGTCCAATCCGCAGCTTGCGGCTTCGGCTAGATTCGGTCTGGGACTCTGCGATGAGGAGCTCGGCAATTTCGACCAGGCCCGCCAAATATATCAGGACATCGCCTCAAATCCCGATTTCGAGGGCACGGTAGCCAAGACATCGGCAAAGTACCGCCTTGATACGATGGCCGATTACCGAACAAAGGTCGTTTTCAAGCCGGCGCCTGAGCCGCAGGCCGCTGATGTTTTCAGACTACCTGCTGAAGGACCCCGCCGAGTGCGAACCCAAACCAGACCTGCTGAGGCGAATCTGCCGGCGGAGGCGAATCTACCCATCGGCATCCAGCCGGTGCCTGAAGGGCCGAACACGGTTCCTTTAGCGCCGGACAAACCTGGGGCAAAACCCTAATACTACAGCGCAACTAACCTGGTACTATGCTCATTGTAACTTATTTCCTTATAGAGACTTAAAATTCTAAATCCTAATATCGAAATTCTAAACAAATCCAAATGACCTAAATTCAAAACTCCCCTGACAATGGGCAACATTCAAAAGAGCGATCTTACTTCAGCAGCGGCAGCCGTTTGGTTCATTTGAGATTCGAATTTGTTTAGGATTTAGGATTTCGTGGTTAGGATTTTTCCTACTATCATAAGTAAAATTGTTCGCGCTGTAGAACCGAGCACGATGTGCCAATCGCCAGATACCACAGGTCGGTCCTTGACGCTTTACGTCGGGCACACAATCAAAGACCGTAGGATCGATAAATACCTGCATGGCCGGTTCAGAAACCTCAGCCGACAGTCTATCCAGGACGCCATCAAGACAGGCAACACTAAGGTTAACGGCAAAATCGTCAAGCCCAGCTTCAATCTTACTACCGGCGACAGGATCGACCTGGTGATACCTGAGCCGCCCAGCAAAGAGATTCCGCCCGAAGACATTCCTTTAGACATTATCTACGAGGACTCAGACCTCATAGTGATTAACAAGCAGGCCGATATGATTGTGCATCCGGCGCGTGGCAACACGCGCGGCACACTGGTAAATGCCCTGGCATATTACGTGTCTCGTTTCTCGTCGCCCGTCGCTCGGGCCACGGGTCACGGGACACGAGTCACGGGCCTATCGAGCGGCCTGGGCAAATTTCGCCCCGGCATCGTCCATCGGCTGGATAAAGATACTACCGGCGTTATGGTAGTGACCAAGAATGATATCGCCCAGTGGAAGGTTGCCAAACAATTCGAGCGCCGACAGGTCAAGAAGACCTATCTGGCTATCGTCCACGGCACGCCGGATCTATCCGCCGACCGCATAAGCGCTCCGCTGGGCGTGCATCCGAGGATCAGAGAGAAATACGCGATCAGGCCGGAAATCGGCAAAGAGGCGATTACATTCTACGAGGTTCTGGAAGAGTTTCGCGGTTTCTCTCTGCTTAAGCTGACGCCGAGGACGGGCCGAACCCATCAGATACGAGTGCATCTGTCGTACATAAAGCATCCTATCGTGGCTGATGATATGTATGGCGGAAAGTTCGTTTATGAGTGGCAGTTAGCCGATGCCGAGCCGGCCGCGCAGGCCCCTATCATAAAGCGCTGTGCCCTTCACGCCTCAACACTCGAATTCAAACATCCAACCAGCGGCGAAATAATGAAATTCGAAGCCCCCCTGCCCGAAGACATACAAAATCTCCTCGATATGCTGAGAAAATACCGAAAAGCTTAGAACCTTTGAACTGCTCTACTCTTTGGCAGTTGTGCCAGGTCGGCGTCGGAGCCAGCAAGGGTCTATCGGCTCGCAGATAGTGCTTTTTCAGCGATAAACCGCACCTCAATCCTGCAATTCAAAGCTCGTGCTATGCGGCGGAGCATATTTAAGCTATGACCATCGTAGTCCGCGTCCTCCAGTCGACTAATGACAGACTGCGTCGTGCCGACCAGCTTAGCTAATTCCGCCTGACTCAAACTGGCCTGCGTGCGCAGAGCGTAAATCTGGCCTGCTATTCGTAGTTTCTCACGTTCTCGTTCTAAAGAAGCAAGCCGCCTGGGATCATCTTTAATAAAGGTTTTGTGCAGTATTTTCACCGCGTCGGTTGTTGTTCTATTTCCCTTACGCATAATTAGTCTTCCGTCTCATAGCTGTGCAATAATGGATTCTTAATGAATCGGTCTCGAAACTCGCTTGCCCTTATTATCTCACTCTTGGGAACTCTATCAACTTTGACCAAGCCGTGAGTAACAAGCACCACGTTCTTGCCCACAAAGCAGTACAGTATTCTGCAATGTACGCGCCCAACTGTAGAGCGAAGTTCATAAATCCCATTATCAAGATAGTCGGCATATGGGCGTCTCAGCTCATAACCGCTGGCAGCCAGCAACTCAATCATCGCAGTACACCGGTCCTGAACTTTTTGAGGCTGTTTCTTGAGCCACTCGATTACCGGAACCGAACCCTCTTCATTTCTGTATATAAAGACCTTTGTTTTTGGCATCCCTGCTCACCGTATAGTATCGCATTATTGCGATAAAAGTTCAAGCAAAATCTTGAACGTGTGGATCATCTTTCGACCTTGCCTCGCGGCATTTTCTATTCCTGCGGTAGTTGTGCCAGGTCGGCATCCGAGCCGGCAACCATCAGAATATCGCTATTCTGCTCCCTCGCCGACGTACAAAGACCAATACCAGGCATAGCATCCCTAATAATATAAAGGCGATGTTTCGTTTACCGGGGTTGAGCTTTTGTTCAACCGTCTGTCCTGGACTTATCTTACGTATGCCTTGAGCATGTATGTCCAGGTCTCCACCGTGCTGGATGCAAACACGGTGAAAAACTCCGGTAACCTCCAAACGATCCCCCTTAGCCCGGTAGCTACCGGTAAATTGAATTTCGCTGGCTGCCTCTTTATCCAGCCAGATGCCAATGGCGTTCTCGCCGTCATTTAGATTTACCCAGACAAAATCTCCGCGCACCATTACATCGCCAATGACCTCGCCCGTATAGACAACACTTTTTCCGTCGTATTCCTTAGCCTTGTTAATCAATTCTGTACTTGAAAGAGGCGGTGCATAACAGATCGCACAAAAGAAAAGCATTACGCTGATAGTTGATAGCTGACAGGTGACGGGCCTTTTCATTATCTTCCTTTAACCGCTGCGATGAAAAAACCGATTAGGGTAAATACCGACATAAACTCCAATCTGCCGGACCACATCTGCACAATGTAGGTAATCTTTAGCCCCGCGGGCATACTTGGCGTCGTAATCCCGCACGATAACCCGACATTCGCCGCTGCTGAAGTGGATTCAAACAACGAGTCTAAAAAGGGGTATCCGTACAGCATCCCCACCAATGCGCCTATGCCATATAACGCTAAATAGGATACCGTAATCAAGAGTGCAGCTCTTACCTGTTTGTCTTCCAAAAATATTTCTTTAAGGTGGTGTAGTCTCTGCTCCACGACGGCCAGGTCCGGCAAGATGATCCTCTTTAAATCCTGTTGGAGCGCTTTTGCGATGATGCCCAGACGCAACATTTTGATTCCGCCCGCGGTGGAACAGGCCCCGCCTCCAAAGGCCATAGCGCAGATTATTCCCACAAGCGCCAGATTCCCCCAATCATCGATAAATTGCCTCGCATAAATAGTCATATACCCTGTAGTGGTGTGGCCGGAAATCAACTGATAAAATCCTTTACGAAACATAATAAGCGCGCTAGGGTAGCTGCCCACACGATTTAATCCAATGAGCACAATTAGGAAGGTAAACAGTATAGTGATATACAATGTGCGGGTCTCAATATTCTTCCATATTTCTCGACGATTTCCCGTCCAAAGATGATAATGTAAGTTAAAATTCATCGCTCCCAAGAGCATAATGACAATGGTGATAACTTCAAAAAACAGGCTATGATAATAGAGTATGTTCTGTGACTGGGGAGCAAAACCAGCGGTATCAAATGCTGCCATAAAGATGCATGCGCCGTGGAAGAATGCGTTGGCGGTTTTCATTCCATTAGCAATGCCGACTATTCCCAGCGCCAGCGTACTTGCGATTAGGTAGATGATGCTCACTAACCAGATGAACCGAGAGGTGCGAATTACGTTGGGTAGCAATCTTTCATCGCGGGCCTCACCCACGTACATCTTAAACGCACCGGATACTCCTTTCATAAACAAAGAAAGCGCGACTATGATGATACCCTGGCCGCCAATGAAGGGAGTGAAATGCCGCCACAGATTGTGTGCGTAAGAAAGGTGGTCGAGATCCTGCACAAGCGTCAGACCTGTTGTTGTAAACCCTGACATTACTTCAAAGCAGGCATCCAAATAAGATCGCCAGTGTCTGCTCAGATATAATGGTATGGCCCCCAGCAGCATGGCCGCCAGCCAAGAAAAAGAAACCACGACCATGCCTTGCATCCAGTTAAGGTCTTTTTCTGTAAAGCATAATCTGCTCAAAATGAAACCGATAATCAAGGCAATCTCTGTGCCGATCAAAAAATCCAAGGCGGGACTTATCTCTGCGAATAGAAGGGCAATAACGACAGGCACCAGCATCGTCAGGCCTATGCCTATAATAATTTTACCTGAGTAATATCCTATATTCTTGATGTCTTGCGGTTGGGGTCTGAGAATCATAGTTTTTATAAATATACTGCCAGGCAAATCAAAAATGCCGTCAATATTATTGCTATGGCATACAAAACTTCCGTGGCAATGCCAAAGACAGCATTATAGAAGGATTTCATCTTCATAATTTGCCGGCTAATAAATTTGACAGTTGTGACTCATTACCGACCATGGTAAGGGCAATTACATCATCCCCAGCTTTCAGGACAGTGTTTCCTTTGGGGATAATTACATCTTCCCTTCTTAGTATGGTAAGTAATACAGAATTTTCTGGCCATTGGATGTCCTTCACCTGCCTATCTATCACAGGTGAATCCTTTGGTAAATCCATGCGCACAATCGCCACTTTGCCCTGCTTAAAACTCAAAAGAGAAACAAAATCCGAAAAGGAGACTTCTTCCTCAATAATCTTGGCAATAATCTTGGTGGAATCCATGGGGACATCCACACCCAGTTCCGAGAAGGTATGTTCATTATACGGATTATTCACCCGACCCACTGTACGTCGCACACCAAAGCGTTCCTTAGCCAATTGACAAATAATGATGTTGTCTTCGTCGTCTCCTGTAACTGCGGCTACCACATCCGCTCTGGCTGCGCCGGCTTCTTCTAAAACCTGGGGATCACATCCGTCTCCTTTGATTACTACGACATCCAATTCCCTGGCTATCTCCTCGCAGACACTCTTATCTTTCTCAACGAGGCTGACGGCATGTTTACTCTGAAGGAGACGTTTGGCTAAAAAATAACCCACTTTGCCTCCACCCACAATTACTATATACATATTCTACCTCGGCGCTATAAGCCAAATTTATCCTTTATCTTCTCCAAACTTGCCACCTTAACCACGGCCATCAATGTATCCTTGCCCTTTAAGACAGTTTTGGGCTCCGGGATCAACACGCCTTCCAATCTTCTTATTGCCACTACCAGGAATTCGCCAGGGACATTTATCTGCTGAATAGTTTTGCCCACCAAATCGTTTTTCACCTCCATCTCAATGACTCCCAGCTCCTTTGTTTCAATCAGATAGCTTGAAAAACGGCTTTCAATGATCTTATCTCTGATCATAGCAGCGAAAAGTATAGTCCCGCTAATAATATCTAAACCCAAAGCAGAGTAGATATGCGCACGCTGTGGGTCGTAAACACGGGCAATAACCTTGGGCACACTAAAGATTTTTTTTGCCACTTGTGCCGAAACCAGATTAGTATTGTCTCCATTGGTTACCGCACAGAAGGCGTCAGCTTCTTCAATACCCGCCTGCTTTAACAGATCCACATTAAAGCCGTTGCCTACCACAGTCAGGCCGTTAAATGTACCTCCCAGACGTTGGAAAGAGACTGGGTTCTTATCGATAATCACCACATCGTGACCTTCGCCGGCTAATAGCCTGGCTAACTCCGAACCAACCCTGCCACAGCCCACTATTATCACATACATCCTGGCCCCTCCAATCTAAAGGTATCATAAACCTTTTAACCGACATTTGCTAAAGCCACTAATCAAAGATTGTAAGTCCTGAATCGAAAATCGTAAATCGGAAATTTCTTAGGCTACATCCGCCAATCCAAGCGAGTCGCCGAACTTTAAGAGCAGTGCCCTGCGAATATTTTGGTGCTGGAGCTTTTTCAACATCGGGTCTTGAGAAGTCAACTCGAAGGCTTTTTTCCTTGCCATAACCAGCAAATCGAAGTCATCGATAATATTTGCGATTTTCAAATCAGGCAGCCCATGCTGGCGAGTGCTGAAAAGTTCGCCCGGTCCCCGCAGCCGTAAGTCGTGCTCGGCTATCTCAAAGCCATCGTTACATCTGATCATTACCTCCAGCCGACTCTTGGCTTGCTCGCTGTCGGTCTGGGCAAATAGAAGACAATAGGATTTGGCCTGCCCTCTTCCAATCCGTCCCCTCAATTGGTGCAACTGCGCCAATCCAAATCGGTCCGCCCCCTCTACAACCATTATCGTGGCGTTGGGCACATCCACGCCAACCTCTATTACAATGGTTGAGACCAAAGCGTCAATTTTGCCTTTCCTGAATTCAGCCATAATTTGATGCTTTTTTGCAGAAGGCATCTGGCCATGCAGCAGCTCTACGGTAAACTCTGGAAAGATTTCCGCCGACAGTCTTTTCCATCCCTCAACAGCAGCCTTGAGTTCCTCATCTACCTCAAGTGCGGCAATCCGCGGATAAACAAAATATGCCTGCTTCTTGGCGCGTAAACGCTCACGGATGAACTGGTACGCCTTTTCGCGGTCGTGCGGAGCGACCCAGCGCGTCATTACGGCGCCTCTACCCGGCGGCGAGTGTTTGATGATAGAAACATCCAGATCCCCGAAGGCGGTCATCGCCAGCGTGCGAGGGATGGGCGTGGCGGTCATAACCAGACAATGCGGAGACACGGAACGACGCCGACTGAACACAGACGGGCACTGACGTCCGTGCTCGTCCGTTTTTCGTCCGTGTCCGTCCGTGTTTCGCAGCTCCGCCCGCTGATGAACCCCAAACTTATGCTGCTCATCGATGACTACTAGACCAAGTTTGTGAAATTCGACATCCTTCTGCAGTAGTGCCACCGTTCCTACGACAATGTCGATCTGGCCACTCCCTATTTTGTCCAGCAATTCGATTCTCTTTTGCCCGGCCAGTCCTCGCGTCAGCAGAACTCTTCTTACTCTGCTATTTTTCAGGTATCTTTCGATACTGAGAAAGTGCTGACCGGCTAAAATCTCGGTGGGCGCCATGATTGCTGCCTGGGTCTTGTTGGCAGTGCCCAGCAAAGCAGCATACAGCGCCACCACGGTTTTGCCTGAGCCTACGTCACCCTGCAGAAGCCGATTCATCGGCTTTGAGATTGCCATGTCAGCTACAATTTCAGCGATGCAGGCATTCTGGTCTTCGGTGAGCAGAAACGGAAAACGCCTTCGGATTCGCCGGTCTATCTCCTCGCTGCAAACACACGCCGTCGCAGACGAAAAATGCTGCACCTTATATCTGCGAAGTGCCAATCCAAGCTGCATTAGAAACAGCTCATCGTATTTTAGCCTTCGCTTTGCCTGGGCCAACTTATCCTGGTCGGGCGGCAGATGTATCCAGGCAAATGCATCTTTTCTGCCGATTAGTTTTGCGTCGCTGAGGAAATTTTGTTCGTAAAATTCAGGGAGAAGGTCAGCTAAATTATCAAGCAGTGGGGCAATTATTCGTTTGATCTGACCACTGCTTAATTGGCTGCTTGAAGGATACACGCCGCCGCTGAAATACTCAGCCGGGTCCAAATCTTTCCCGTCGAGAATCGAGAGCTTCGGATTGGTCATCTGTAATTGATGCTTATATGAAACGACCTTGCCGGAGGCAGCTATCACCTGGCCGGGCTTCAATTTGTCTCGCAGAAAACCACCATGGAACCACACAACCCGGCACATGGCGGTTTCATCGCTGACCATCGCTTCAAACAGGCCCGGCCGACGATAACTCTGGTAGTCCACCGATTCGACCAGGCCCACGATCGTAGCGGTTTGGTTCGGCTGCATCTGGGCTATCTTTATGGGCGCAGGTGCAAATATCCAATCGCGAGGAAAATACTCCAGCAGATCGCCCACCGTATGGACGCCCAACTGGGCGAACGCCTTGGCCTTAGCCGGCCCAACACCTTTGAGATATTGAACCGGCGTAGACAGGTCCAGTTGACCTGTTACTTTCCCTTTTGGCTGCGTTGCTACCTGTTCCACACGTTATTTCCGTGACGCTTATGCCCAACTGCCAGGAACCCCGCGTAGAACGCGGGGCTAAATATTTGGTGAGCAGGAACCCATTTCTACTCTTCAAATGCGTATTTGCCAACAAGTCTGACGAACCTACAACTGCAAATCGTCTTCTCGGCGATCTTTCCCTGCTGCTTTCTGCCGACGACAAGCTCTTGCAGCCCTCCAGAGCCAACCGGCATCACAATCAAACCGCCTTCGGCAAGCTGCTTAGCTAACGGCTCCGGTATCTTCGGCACCGCTGCGGTGACGATAATCCTATCAAAATATCCGCCCGGCGGCAATTGGTCGTCCGGCCAGCCACGACTTCCGTCCCCCACACAAAACTCAACATTGCTGACGCCCAACCGCCGCAGAATCGCCTGCGCCGACTCGGATAGCTCGCTGAATCTCTCTATCGTGTAGACTTTTCTTACCAGCCGGCTCAGCACGGCGCTCTGGTATCCGCTGCCCGTTCCTACTTCCAGAACCTCGCAGTTGCTGTCCACACACAGCTCTTGCGTCATTAAGGCAACAATATAGGGCTGAGAAATGGTTTGGCCGAATCCGATGGGCAGCGGCCCGTCAGCGTAAGCCTGCGGTTTATAGGCATCGGACAGGAATTCCTCCCTTCGGGTTTTAGCCATTGCCGCCAGGACACGCGGATCTATTATTCCGCGACCTTTTAGGTCTCGCTCCAGCATTTGCCGGCGCGCTTCGGCAAGCGGGTCTTGATCCTTTGACGCAGCCATGCGTTCAATCATCACCTTTGCCTGCCGGCTTTGCAAAGCAATTCTGACGCCCGAGCTACCCGTCGCCGTACCGGCGACGGCTAAACTTGACAAAACACGCGAATCGCAATTTGTTCGTTTAATAGGGCGAACATCAATCAGTAGAACAGGAGCTTAACGGCGGCGGCAGCGGCCAAAATCTGGACCATAATATTGAATGCCTTTTGCGGAATGCGGTTGAGCACTAATATCCCTACGACCGCACCGGCTGCGATAAAGGGCAGCATCAATAGGTCAAGCCTCAGAGACTCCGCGGTCATCAGAGCCAAGCCGGCACTAAACGGCACCTTGAGCCAGTTCACCACGAAAAAGAACCACGCGGATGTGCCCACAAACTCGATCTTCGGCAGCTTCATAGCCAGCAAATAAACAGTCATTACAGGCCCGGCTGCGTTGGCCATCATTGTGGTGACGCCGGCTAAAAATCCTAGCCCTACCACAAACCACCATTGCGAGGAGACCCGCTGATTCTCACCTCCAGCCCTTATCCGCCAGTAATTGACGGCCAACATCGCCAGCACGGTGCCGCCGATAATCGGCCGGAGTTGCTGGTCGGTTACGACTTTCAAGGCGAAATACCCTGCCACAATGCCGGCAAAAGCAGCAGGCAGCAGGCGCAGAACGTGCCGCCATTGGGCGTGATGCCGGTAATATGTCGCGGCGAACAAATCGCCCAGTATCAAAATCCCCAGAAGCACTCCCGTCGAGCTGCGGGCAGGTAAAACAGCGGCCATAAGAGGAACTACCAAAATCCCCACTCCAGGAATTCCGGTCTTGGAAACGCCTACCATCGCCGCACATAAGGCTACTACCAACCAGCCAAGCAGGTCCAGATCAAACATACATTGTCCCTATTATCAAGGTCAGAAGCCCTTAAATTTTAGCCCCCAAATTTATTTGGGGGTTTTCCACCGCCGGCCAATGTCGATATAATGCACGATGGACAACAAATAATCCTCAAAAATTGTAAGGAGACGGAAAAATGAGAACGAGAAAGTTTCTTTTTTATTTGTTAGCCGGCCTCTTAGGCTGTTGTGTCCCGTCGCTTCATCCCCTTTATACCGACAAAGAGCTTGTATTCGATGAGAAACTATTAGGCAGTTGGGGCGAAAGCAACCAAACGTGGGAATTCAAAAAGGGCGAAAAAGAAAAATCCTACGACCTGATTACGGACGAAAACGGCAAAAAGGGCGAGTTCACTGTGTACTTAGTGAAAATTCAGGACAGCTCCAAAGCTGATAAGGAAAAGGAATCTGCTCGTCAAACCTTGCTATTTCTCGATCTTTATCCCAAACAGCCCAATTTGGAGACAACCGACTTCTACAAATTTCATCTGCTACCGGTCCATACCTTCATGAAGATCGAACAGATTGAGCCGACCCTGAAAATGCGAGTGATGAGCCCTGATAAACTCGGAGAAATGCTTGAAGACAAGCCGGACATTATAAAACACGAGGTTCTGGAGGATCGAATCGTCCTGACTGCTTCCACAAAGCAACTGCAAAAGTTCATGCTTGAGCACGTAAATGACGAAGGCTTGTTCGCCGAGCCCTCGGAGTTGGAGCGGATTAAACCAAGCGATATTCCTGTCGACCAGTTGCGCAAGGCACTCCATACATCAAATAAAACGCAAAGCCAATTTAAGGAGACCGAGAAATGAGAACCAAAAAGTTTCTTTTTTATCTGTTGGCCAGCCTTTTAGGCAGTTGCGTGCCCGTAATATCGCTGCGATGCCTTTTCACGGAGGAAAACATTGTTTTCGAAGAAAAGCTGCTTGGCACTTGGGTTGGTGATTCCGATGATTCCAAAGGCACGTGGGAATTCAAACGAGTCGCAGATAGCACCGAGAAGGACTGGGAATTGCCCCCTCCAAAAAAACCAGAAAAGGCCTACAAACTGCTTCTGAGCAACGAAGAAGGCGCGAAAGGCTCATTTTTCGCCCATTTAGTAAAGCTCGAAGGCCGGCTATTTCTGGATGTTTGCCCGAGTCAGTTTCCTTCTGCGCAACTAGACCCAAAACAAGATTGGGTGTTCAATACTGTCTTTCTAATACCTGGCCATTCATTTGTAGTAATAGACTCCATTGAGCCACAACTGAAGTTACGCTGGACCAACGAAGATGAAATGGAAAAGTTCCTTAAAGAACAGCCCAATGCAATTAAGCACGAATTGGTCGAAGACAGAATTGTCCTGACAGCATCAACCGACGCTCTGCAGAAATTCGTCCTGAAATATGCTGACGACAAAAGGATTTTCCCAGCAGAAGCCGTTTTGGTCCGCAAGAAAGGCAAATAGGGCTGTCAGCAGGGCGTTAAAATTCAGAATTGAGAATTTAGAATGTAGAATTCAGAAAAAACCTTTCTTAATTCTCAATTCTAACTTCCGTTGGACAGTTGACGCTTCACCATGAGGTAGGAGTTTTATGAGCGGTACGCCGGAATTTAGACGCTATTTGGTCAACATTGACTCAATTTCTACGCATCAATTGTTCACGGACTGCGTGGTCGTGGGAGCAGGCATCGCCGGCCTACGAGCCGCCATCGAAGCCGGCGTAAGCCGCTCCGTCATCATCGTCTGCAAGGGCAGCCTGCAAGACAGCAACACCTGGAAGGCCCAGGGCGGCATCGCCTCGGTGCTGGATAGCACAGATTCGTTCGAGTCGCATATAGCCGATACAATCGAGACCGGCTGCGGGATATGTGACCGCGAGGTTGTCGAGCTGGTCGTCCGGCAGGGACCGCAGCTCGTAGAGCAGCTTCTGGCCTGGGGCGCGGATTTTGACCTGGTCGATGGTCGCGTCGCTATGACCCTCGAAGGCGGCCACAGTCACGCTCGTATAGCCCACGCCCACGGCGATGAAACCGGGCAGGTGATCGCCGATACGCTGATAAAAAAGGTAAGAGAAAATCCAAAGATAAAGGTCGTAGAAGGGTTCTACACCATCGATCTGCTTGCCAACAAAGACAACGAGTGCATAGGAATAATCGGCTACGACAGGCGGCTGGGCCCACAAATAATCTGGGCTACAAATACAATCCTGGCGACCGGCGGCGCAGGCCAGCTCTACCGCGAGACCACCAATCCCGAAGGGGCAACCGCCGACGGCCTCGCGATGGCCTACCGGGCAGGCACGGTCTTGCAAGACCTGGAGTTTATGCAGTTCCATCCGACGACACTCTATGTCGCCGGCGCATCGCGGGCATTGATAACCGAAACCGTTCGCGGCGAAGGTGCGGTGCTACTGGATAGTCGCGGCCACCGATTCATGCAGCAGTATCACGAATCTGCGGAGCTTGCACCCAGAGACATCGTCAGCAGAGCAATCCTTGAACAGATGTTGAAAACCAACTCCACTCACGTCTATCTGGACCTTCGCCACTTCGATAAAGCGTATTTTGCCAAGAGATTTCCGCTGATAAACGAGCTGTGCGAAAGCTTCGGCATAGATGTCAGCCGGGACCTCGTTCCCGTCCGGCCCAGCGCACACTATATGATTGGCGGCGTCAAGACCGACACCGCAGCCCGGACAAGCATCAAGAATCTCTACGCGTGCGGCGAGGTCGCATCCACCGGTCTGCATGGCGCCAACCGTCTGGGCAGCAACTCCCTGCTGGAAGGACTGGTTTTCGGCAAAACTGCGGGGCAGGCCATTTGCCGGCACAAAAAGGCAAGCATCGCCCAATTCAAGCATACGCTGATAAAATATCAAGTCCCACATTCAGACCGCAGCCGGCTGGACACCGCCGACGTCAGAAACTCGCTGCGAGCGATTATGTGGCGAAATGTGGGCATCACCCGAACAGCCCAGCCACTGATAGAGACCCAGGAAATTGTCAGATTCTGGCAGCGCTATGTAATGGACAAAATCTTCGATGAGCCGGCAGGCTGGGAATGTCAGAATATGCTCACCATCGCCTTGCTTATGGCTAGCTCAGCCCAGTTGCGCCAGGAAAGCCGTGGCGTACACTTTCGGAGCGATTTCCCGACCACCGACAACAAGAACTTCAAAAAACATATAGAAATCAGGATCGAAAAATAGAACCTGCATCCACCCCTGGGGGGGTATGTGAATCCGCGCATCGGGGCTTTATACTCCGACATTGAACCGGGCGGTAATATGGTGTTTGAACCTTCTCATTTTCTGCCAGTATGATACGTATCACAGGAATCGAAAAGCTGTGTGCAAAAAACACGCCCTTGTGTTATAATAACCACTGTTTGAGCAAGGTAATAGTCAATTACGAATAGTAAATAGTCAATAGGAAAGAGTGGGTCGGGCGGCCGCCCCCGTGTCTTCTGTCGAAGACAGAAACGGGGGAGGAAAGTCCGAGCAGGAAAGGGCGCGGTGGTGGCTAACGGCCACCGGGGGCGACCCCAGGGAAAGTGCCACAGAAAATACACAGCCGACGGCTCCAATTTTTGGGGTACGGGCAATGGTGAAATGGTGCGGTAAGAGCGCACCGCGGCGGCGGTGACGTCGCCGGCAGGGTAAACCCCACCGCCTGCAAGACCAAGTAGCTGGCTGGCGGACCCCGTGTAAAACACGGGGCTAAATATTCTGCCGTATCTGGCCCGAGTATGAGCGGCTAAGCTTACCGCTCGGCCAGCGGGTAGGTCGCTTGAGCCTGTCGGTAACGGCAGGCCTAGATAAATGACCGCCGCTCGCCCCCGTTTTTGTCTTCGACAGAAGACACAGGGGCGGGACACAGGACTCGGCTTACAGACCCACTCTTTAATATTTAGCCCCCACAAAAAAATTTGCAAAATTTCCTTTTTTTGTTGACATTTGATTACATTTGTAATATCTTTGGAATTACATCTGTAATCGAAAGGGGAATTGCTCATGGAAAAACTGCCGAAAATATCCGAATCAGAATGGCTGGTGATGCAGGTGCTGTGGTCGAAGGGGCCGTTGACAGCCAACGAAGTGGTAGAGCAATTGGCAAGAAAAACCAAGTGGAATCCGCGAACGGTCAAGACACTAATCAACAGGCTGTTGAAAAAAGGGGCACTTAATTTTCAAAGGCAAGGAAGACAGTACCGGTACTTCGCAGCGGTCAGCGAGTCTAAGTGCGTACGCAAAGAGACCCAGTCATTTGTTCGGCGTGTTTACGGCGGTGCGGTCAGGCCGATGCTGGCGGGGTTTCTTGAAGATACGGACCTTTCGCCGGACGAAATCAAAGACCTCAAAAAAATTCTTGACCAAAAAGGCGGGGACTAAAAATGGAATCGCTCAGTTTACAGTTGCAGCCGTTTGTTGCGTGGCTTTTGCGCTCGACGCTTCAGGCCAGCATGTTAATTGGCCTTATTCTTCTGGTTCAAATAGCCCTGCGCAGCAGACTCAGCCCTCGCTGGTCTCACGCTCTCTGGCTGATTCTGCTCGTCCGCATGGTGCTGCCATGGGCGCCACAAAGCCGGGTCAGCATCTTCAACCTCATACCGCACTCGGATAGTCCGGTAGTGTGGGGCTTGCCCCACCATTTGCCCAATGGTGGGCTAAAGCCCACCCTACATACTTCCGTTTTAACCACCAATACTTTAGAAAGAGTCTCACAGCCAACCCCGCACCAATTGTCCGGGGGCCAAGACCCTCACTTCCTATCGGTCGGCAGGCGACTCGCGCGTTTAATTGGTGCGGGGCTGCCCTTAATTTGGCTGGCAGGAGTGCTGGTCCTGGGAATCTATATTTGCGTAAGTAGTTTTTCTCTCTTGCGAATCGTACGGCGTGAGCGCCCTTTGACCGACCAGAAGATTCTCGATCTGGTGGAAGACTGTAAAGCTGAGACGGGCATCCGCACTGTTCTGGGCGTAGTAGCAACGGACAAAGTCAGAAGCGCTTGCCTTTTTGGTTTTATCCGGCCGCGCCTGCTACTGCCGAAAGGAATGGTTGAGGCGTTGAACAGCCAGGAATTGCGATACGTTTTTCTGCACGAGCTGGGGCATCTAAAAAGGCACGATATTTGGCTGGGCTGGCTGACCAGCATCCTGCAGGCCTTACACTGGTTCAATCCACTCGTCTGGCTGGCTTTCTACCGAATGCGGGCTGACCGGGAATTAGCCTGTGATGCTTTTGTGCTGGCCCGCACGCAGATCGATGAATCCAGAAATTACGGACGAACTATCGTCAGTTTGTTAGAGCGTTTTTCTCGCCCGCAGGTTTTGCCTGCGCTGGCGGGAATCTTAGAAACCAAATCTCAATTGAAAAGGAGGATTAAAATGATTGCCAGATCCAAAAAGACTTCGCCCGTGCAATGGGCAGCAGCCGTACTAATTTTTGCAGTGCTTGTCGGGATAGGCTTGACCGATGCGTATCCGGCACCCCCGCCCTTCGAGTTCGGCACTCCCACAAATCTTGGTCCGCTGATTAACAGTTCAATCCAAGACTGGCCATTATGGCTCACGGCTGATGGTCTATCACTCTGGTTCTTCCGTACGAGCACCAGCTATGGCGAAACTGGTGAGACTTTTGTGGCAACGCGTGCAACGAAAGAGGATGCCTGGGGCTCTCCTGTGAGTCTTGGAGTGGGGGGTGACACCCACTTTTTGTGGAAGACTATGGGAGTTGTTCCGGGCATCACGACTGCTGACGGCCTGGAGACGTACTTCCCGGATACCCGGGCCGGCGGGTATGGTAGTTCTGACCTCTGGATGATGAAGCGGGAAACGATAGGCGCTGATTGGTCTCAGCCGGTGAATCTCGGACCCGTGGTCAACACTTCGGCTGGGGAGTTAGCGCCGACGATCTCACCGGATGGGTTGGAACTATACTTCAATAGCAGTGCCACTGCACCTCGCCCCGGGGGGTACGGCAGTAGCGACCTATGGGTGACCTGGCGTGCAACGAGAAACGGCCCTTGGGGTACACCGGTCAATCTCGGGCCAACAGTCAATACCGCGTATCGGGAACATTTCCCGGTGCTTTTGGGAGATGGGCTGCTGCTCTTTTTTTACTCTACCCGGCCAGGTGGGTACGGAGGAGCGGACCTGTACGTCATGAGCCGAGCGAGCCTTTCGGACCCGTGGGGACCACCCGTGAACCTTGGACCATTAGTCAATAGTGCAGGTGACGAGTACTTTGTGTACATCTCGGCTGACGGCTCTAATCTCTACTTCGACTCCACACGGCCCGGCGGTCACGGGGGCTTTGATATCTGGCAGGCGCCGATCCTTGCTGCTCCGACCTGTGGTGATTCTGAGCATCCATATCCGGCAGTTGATTTGAACAAGGACTGCCGGGTTGATTTGGCTGACCTTGCTTTGCTTTTGGCCCACTGGCTGGAATGTACCGCACCGGAGTGCACTGAGTTCTGAGTTCTTTCTTCATTGTTCATCGACGAACCGTGAACTACGAACAATGAACAATGGACACTTTACATTCGTTTGTAGCGTGGGCCGCCCGTGCCTTCCGGAACCGTCCAGCGGATATTGTCAAAGGGACACTTCCGCTGGCAGGTCTTGCAGTGTAGACAATTCGACGGATTGGCCGGCTTCACCACATCGTGAATTGTCTCGTAGACTCCCGCCGGACAGAACGTTATGCAAGGGCTATTAAATAAAGGCGTGCACCTTGTTTGGCAAATATTCTTGTCCAAGATTGTGAGATGTGAAGGCTGCTCTTCACGGTGCTCGGTGGCGGCCATCGCGGTAAAGGTATCTTTATCAAACTGCGGGTTGGGCTTCAGCCGATAGGGCAGTGTCGTCATCGCCTCGTAGTCTTTTTCGATATGAAATCTCGGCAAAAGTCCGCCTAGTACCGATAGCGGCATTCCCTGCAAAGGTCCGAGCTTAGCCACCGTCTGGCGGAAATTCCTGGCCGACCACATTTCCTTAGCGACATTGGACTGCTCAATTAGCTCTGTGTATCTTGCTGCCGCCTGCTCGGGCTTATCGAGACTGGCAACGATGGCTTTGGCCGCCTGCATTCCCGAATTGATGGCGTTGTGCAGGCCTTTTATTTTGAGCATATTCACAAATCCGGCACTATCGCCAAGAATCATAACGTTGCCTTTGCCGATGCTGCCTGTTTGCGGCTCTCGCGGAATGGCGTAGTAACCGCCTTCGGGAATCATTTTTGCCCCGGCCTCTACGACCGTGCCGCCTTCAATGAATTGCTTTACGAAGCGGTGCTCTTTGAAATTGGTTAGCGCATCCTGCGGATTAAAGTCGTAGTATTTCCAGTCCGCGCCGACAATCATGCCGACGGATAGATGCTCCTGAACGCCGGCGTAAACGATGCCGCCTCCGAACATGCCCGGGCCAATAATCGGCGTCCATATCGGATAGCCCATCGCGTGAATGACCCGGCCGGCAGTGAACTTCTCATACTGCTCGGCGTTTACCTTTATCAGTTCCTTTACGCCCACAGAATAAAGCTGCGGACTCTGCCTTTGCAGGTTTGTTTTTCCCACAAACTTTTCTGTCACCAGGCCGTCGCAGCCCTCAGCAAGTGCGATAAAGTCGGCGTGTATTGTTTCGCCTTCGACGTAGTTAGGCTGTTTGTGCCCTTCTTTATCCAGGCCCTGGTCAACGAGTTTGACGCCGATTGCGCGGCCTTGCGCATCATCGAGGATAACCTCTGCCGCCGCAAAGCCAGTCAGAACTTCGGCGCCAAGTCCTCTGGCGATTTGTCCCAGCCATTTGGTCAGCTTGCTTATCGAGACCGAATAATCGCCCTTATGCATCATCTGGCCGAAGCCTAGGCCGAAGAGCCTTGCCAGCCTGATCATGAAGAAGATGTTAAAGGCCAGCTTTTTGCCCAGCAGAAACATGATGTTGTCTTTATCGATCTTGTTTGCCAGGACGTCTTTGGCGGCATCGGTATCCTGCCAGCCTGGCACAGCCGAATCGAGCAGGCTGTGCAGCGGCTGCGCCTCCAAAACTGCGCCGGAGAGACTGTGATTGCCTAAGTCGGCTGCTTTTTCGATGACGCAAACGTCCAGTTCGGGCTTTAGCGTTTTCAGTTGTATGGCCGTTGCCAGGCCGGCAGGCCCGGCGCCAACTACAAGAACCGAAACTTTTCCCTCGACTGCGCTCGGGACACGGTTGTAAGATTGGTTGTTCGACACCTTTCACCTCGAAACCGTAAGGGTAAAACCCCACGTAAAACGTGGGGCTAAATACAAAAAGATATTTAGCCCCCGGTTTTACCGGGGGTTTTCATTCTAACGCCTGTACTAGACTCGGTATTGTGTCTTCGATTGTCCCAACGAAATAATAATCGCACTGCTTGAAAATCGGTGCGCTGGGGTCGCTATTTACAGCCACGATGGTTTCGGTGTTGGCCACGCCTATCATGTGTTGAATGGCGCCGGAAATTCCCAGAGCCACATAGAGTTTTGGCCCGATTGACGTGCCGGTTTGGCCAACCTGATGCGCCCGCTCAATAAAGCCCTGCTCGACCGCCGCACGCGAAGCGCCCCTTTCAACCTGGGTCTGCAGCTTTTTGCTCAAGGCCTGGCACAGGGCACCAACCAGCCGATCATAATTGTCCCGGCTTTGCATTCCTTTGCCGCCGCTAACGATCACGTCGGCGTTAAAGTTCACACCGCCGCCGGCCGTTTCTGTTTTTATGATCTGAAGGCTAACATCGTCCTGCGAAAGTTCGACCTTGTGCCTTATGATTTTGCCGGTTCTGGCGTAATCTTGCGGCAGTCTTTTCATAACGCCCGGCCTGGCGGTAGCCATCTGCGACTTTGAGCTTTTGGTGCGGATAGTTGCCATAACGTTTCCGCCCAGTGCCGGTCGAGTTTGCAGCAGCAGTCCTATGTCGCCTTTACGCGAACCATCTCTGATATCCAGGCCCGTGCAGTCGGCGGTCAATCCGCAGCCGACCCGATAGGAAACCATCGGCGCAAGCATCCTGCCTTGAGGGGTCGCGGCGTAAAGAACAATTTGCGGCCAGTAGGCGTTTATGGCGTCGGCGATAGCCTTACGATGAGCGGTCGGGTCAAATACTCGCAGGAACTTGTCTTCGATGATGTAGATACTGTCCGCGCCGGCGGCGATTAGTTCTTTGGCCATTGGCTCCAGTTGGTAGCCGGCCGCAACAACGCCCACTTTGGTCGCCAGAGAATCCGCCAGCTCGCGGGCCTTGCCGACAAGCTCGAAAGTGGCAGGGTGAACGACGCCGTCTTTATGCTCGGCAACCACCCAGACCTCGCCCTTTTTGAAGGTTGGCTCGGTAAATTTGAATCCCTCTATCATGTCCTCCAACGCCTTTTTATGGAAACGCTCACCGGCCGCAGCGAGGATTCTGTCCTTGGCCGCGTCATCAATCTGAGTGACGTCTTTTATAGCGAGCTGCTTGAGCGTCTCGGCCAGAAGTCTGTAATCTTCGTTTTCCTTCTCCGTGCCCTCGAAGCTCCTGTCAAACTTGGCGGCCCTTTTAGCAGGAAGAACGTACTGTTTCTTTTGAGCTTGGGTTTTTTTTGCATCTTCTCCGTTGCCGCCTTTGGAACTTTGGACGATCATCTGGGCTAAATCTTTTATATCGTGCAGTTGCCGGCATTTTCTGCTGGTTTTGCCAGGCGGAAAAACCCGTATTACGCTGGTCTTGGAGCCGGCTACCCCGATGTGAGTGGCATTGATGTCGGCGGCGCCCCAGCGAATGACCTGGATTTTGTTTGCCCGGCGAGTTGCAGCAAAAGTGGCGAACAGCGGGTACTCATATTTGGCGACAGTTATTATTGCCGGCAGATTCTTGGGCGCAACAACCTGGCTGCCGCCGCTTATAATCCGGGTGAACTCAAATCGGCCACTCTTAAATTCAGCCTTGGTGGCGTAGGCTATACACGGAATCGATAGCTCCTCAGCGATCTGGGCCGGCACCTGGGCGGTGTCACCATCTACCGATTGCATCCCCGTAATTACGTAATAGTCGCTATCGTTTTTGAGGATTTCCTTCACAATCCTGCGCACCGCGAACGCCAGAGGATTGGCCGTCGCCCAGGTATCGGCACCACCCAGAGCTCTATCGGTAAGTAGGATTACTATATCGGCACATCGGCTGAGGCTGTATCGCAGGACCTCTTCAGCCATCGGCGGCCCCATACTCAGGCAGATGATTCTGCCGGTCCGGTCGTTGCTATCCTGTCTCATCCGGTTTGCGAAAGCCAGCGCCTGTGTGTCAAGCTCGTTGATTACGCTGGCTAATCGCGTCCGAACCAGCGTGCCGCTTTCGGGATCAAATGCGTTGTCGGTGATTTGGCTTACATCGGGAACCTGCTTTACCAAAACTATGTAGTCACTCATCTTTCAGACCCATAATGCGACCAGCCTGCGCACAGCAGGCAGTTACACGATAATAAGACCCGAAATTATACCACCATCTGGGACTTTTTCAAACATCTAAGTTTGCTTTTTTTGCGGTCATCATATACAAGACGGTTCTGGAGCCCAAAAAAGTTTAACTTGGCGCTTGTTTTGGCTTGCAGGATAATGTTTAATCTTGGTTCTAATTGGGCCAAAAAGTATAGGCAAAAGTTCGCTTGTTTTTGTTGAGGTGAGCTGAGATGGCAGATTTGAAGGCGTTAGCTGAGGCAATTATTAAGGGCGACCAGAACACAGCGGTCGAGATTACTAAGTCGGCTCTTAACGATGGTGCCGCAGCCAAAAGTATTCTGGAGGATGGATTGATCGCAGGCATGGACGTGATCGGCAGCCGTTTCAAAAAGAACGAGGTCTACATACCTGAGGTGCTTATCGCCGCACGGGCGATGAGAATGGCGATGGAACTGCTTGCGCCGGCCCTTGCTAAGGCGGGCGTCAAACCTGTGGGCAAGTTCTTGATAGGAACCGTACAGGGCGATTTGCACGATATCGGTAAAAACCTGGTGGCAATGATGCTGAAAGGCGCCGGCTTTGAAGTCACCGACCTGGGGGTCGATATTGGGCCCGAAAAGTTCGTTGAGCGGGCAAAGGCTACCCGCAGCCAGTTGGTCGGCTTAAGTGCGCTTTTAACTACCACAATGCCCAGCATGGAGAAAACGATAAAGGCTCTTAGGGCAGCGGGCGTTACCGCTAAGATTATGATTGGCGGAGCGCCGGTAACTCAGGGCTACGCCGATAAAGTTGGCGCCGATGGTTATGCCCCCGATGCTGCTTCAGCCGTTGATGTAGCCAAAAAACTCGTCGCCTGATATTAAACATAACGAACACAGACAAATTCAGAACTGATATAACCTCAGATTCACACAGATTTTCACGGGTGAGAAAATACTGATTCTTGGCAGATTTGAAGGCAGCATAAATCCTATTTTTTAAGGGAGAACTTGGAGGGAAATTGAGAGGAGGGCCTGCATTTTAGTCGTCAGAGTCCGATTCTGAATTGTTCTTATAATTTTCTGGCGGAAATCCAACTTCAAGGATTTTTCTGAGGTTATCGCGGTCGAAGAAAATGTCCCCACCTTCCTGGCGTAGTTTCCCAAGTGCCTCCAAAAGGCGTGCTTTTGCTTCGGCTATGGCCTGTAAACGTCGAGTCTCAGCATCTTTGCGAATCGCCTCGCCTTCGGCTTGAGTCTTGGCAACTTTTGCCTGGGCCAGTTCCTGCTCAGTTCTTGCGATAGCATCTTTTCTTTTCGGTAGGTTGGCGCGATTTGCAGCTTCGGCGGCCTCAGCCATTTTCTTCTGTGCCTCACCAACCGCTGAATCAGCTTCTGCTTTCATCTTACGTAAGAACGATTCTTTGATACATTCAATATCTGTCACAAAACCCTCACCAAACATACCAAGCAAAGATTTGGCTACTGAAAGCGTTGCAACTGCAATACTGCGCGCAATAAATGTGGGGCCCCCAAGTGCCTTACCAATATACTTTGAAATTAGTTCACCGATCTCGGAAGGCAATGACCTCATTTTGGGACCTTCTCCATTGCATAGATGAAATTACCATCATTTACAAACTCGAGGCCAAGGCCGCCAGCAGCTACATGTAGGTCGCTCAGAGCCTCGAATACCTCCTGGATTGTTTCTTTAGGTGCATTGCCCGGATCAATATAAATCTCGAGCTGCGGCTGCTCATAAAACTTCGCCCGTCTAGCTTTGACGAACGGCCATCGCTCCGGCTCTCCTTCCAGCCAGAGCGGTCCAAAAAACTCTGATAGAACGGGCGTTTCGTCAGTCCAAGCTTCGCGCTCCGCCATTTCCTTTAGCCGCGCGAAATCCCGTCGGATACCGGAGACAACTTCACGCTCGAAGCTAGCACCCTTGGCAGCTCTAGCAGCATCAGCGGCGACATACGCGACGGTATCAGCGGCGGTCTGGGCAGTTGTGGCTGCCAACCAAGCACCATAGGCAGCATCAGCGGCGGCAACGGCGGCAGATGCGGACGTGAGCGCAGCGACAACGGCCTCTTTGACGTTATCGATGCCAGGGGCAATGGTCGCGCTACGGGCTTGGAACGCGGCATCCTCAGCAATCGAGATTGCCTGTTCAATTCTCTGGACGTGCCATTCGTCTGCATCAGGCCATGCTGCGCTAAAAATCGGTTGCACACGGCGGGCACACCGGGCAGCAAAGGCGACACGGGCCCAGCGGGGCAGTTGGGCTATTTCTTCTTCCGTCGGGATGTTCTTTGTTTCTTCACCTTCTTCTCCAGTCTTCGAGACCAGTTTGACCTTTGACCAATCGGGTTCTTCTCCCTCCAGCCACAGTGGACCGAAGAACTCGCGTGAAACCCGTGTTTCATCGGTCCAAGCCTCTTTTTGGGCCCATTTCTTGAGTCGTTCAAAATCGCGACGGATGCCTGTCATTACTGCACCTCTGAAGCCAATAGCCTCAGCGGCTCTCGTGGCAGCACCGAGAGATGCGCACGTCATGAATGACTCAGTGATAGCTTCGACGCTTTCGGCTGCGTTTGCTGCCGCTTCGGCTGCCGCTTCCGCGGCGCGTCTCTCACTCACGGCAGCAGCTTCGCACGCACGTTGCGCTTCATAGACCACGTCTTTGGCAGATGGGCGGACGCCTACAGATGCGGCTTCAGCAATAGAAATGGCTGCCTCAACCGCGGCGATGTGTTCTTGGGGTGCTTCCGGCCAAGCTGCAGTAAAAACTGCCTGAACCCGGCGGGCGCACCGGGCAGCAAACGCCACCCGTGCCCATCGGGGCAGTTCCGCTATATCCTGATTGTCCAGGTCCGTCGGAAGGGCCGCATGAAAGCGACCATGTGCTGTCATATCTTTCTCCTCGGAAAGTACACTTCGTCAGATGCATCGTTGAAACCCAAACCTATTATATCTAATCGGTTGGAATTGACAAGCACGAAAATCATAATAATAAGGCCCTGGATAAGGGTCGAGAAGACGCTGTTTTCTTTAGCTCAACCTGGTAAAATGGACACCCAGTTCAATAAGAAATTTCGAACATCAAATTTCGAAATTATTCCTGTATCGCAACTATGCGTCGGATAAAGAACCAAGATTTAGCGCAATTGCTGGTGCAATTGCGTTTCACGCCCCAAAAGCATCGCCGAAAGCAGCTCGATGCCGCTGAGAAACTCTTCGCGATTATCGAGCCGGACAAGGAATATCCCTTCGATTTTGTGTGCTTCAAGATCACCGGCTATCACCCGAAAGGCCCTGTTGAACAACAGTTGATAAGAGGCGAAGACCTTTTGGAGGACCTCCACATTTTCATCTCCAAGCTAAGTGGGCGGGTCGCCCCGCCGGTCGCCGGGCAGAGCCAAAAAGTCTATAGCGTCGAGGAACTGGCTGCAAAACTTGACGTCTCCACAAAAACCGTTAGTCGCTGGCGAAAACGAGGCCTGATCGCCCGAAAGTTTGTCTTCGATGATGGGGGCAAACGCTTCGGATTCCTGCAATCAACCGTGGACAAATTCATCGGGCAGAATCAGCATCTTGTCGCTAAAGCAAGAACATTTCGGCGGCTGACAACCAGAGAAAAACAACAGATCATAAAACAGGCCGGCAGACTTGCCGCCAAGACCAGGCTATCCCGTTACGCGATCATAAGCCAGATATGCGCCAAGACCGGCAAAGCCCACGAGACCATCAGGTATATACTGACAGATTACGAAAAATTGCATCCCGATAAGCCGATCTTCAAGAAGCTGGCAGGTGCACTCAGCCCGGAGCAAGCGGCTGAACTGTATAGATTGCATAATCAAGGCCTGAGTGTGCCGCAGTTGTGCAAGCAGTTCGATCGTGATAGAAGCTCGATATACCGAATTATAAACCAACAAAAGGCAAGGATGCTTCTGGCCAGGAAGATCGAGTTCATCGATAGCGATGAATTTCTGCAAGAAAATGCTAAAGAAAAGATTCTCGGCAAGCCGTTCGATTCAGGTCAGCCTACGCTCAGTATTACCTTCGAGGGATTTGAATCAGTCGGGCAGCAGCTTCTGCCGGAATATTTGCAGATATTAAAAAACGCCCCTATCCTTACAAGAGAACGTGAATTGGAGCTTTTCTGCAGGTACAACTATTTGAAATACCTGGCGTGGAAAGGCCGGTCCGCGATAAAACTTCCCCGCGTTCCAAGCACACTGTTGACAGAAATAGAAAACTGCCTCGCTGAAGCCGAACAAACCAAAAAACTAATAATCGAAGCAAACCTGCGACTGGTTGTCGCCATCGCGAACAAACACGCAACAAGCCAAACAAGCTTTGCAGAACTCATAAGCAAAGGCAATTTCGCATTGATTAAGGCGGTAGAAGAGTTTGATTACACAAAGGGCTTCCGATTCGGCAAACGAGCCGCGCTAAACATAGCCAAAGAGTATGCCAGGGTATCCGGCAGAAGCACGGAGCTTAGCAAGGAAAAAGCAGCCTCTCTGGCAAGCATTCAGAGGCATTTAAGAAGCACCGCGGCAGCGGATGTCGGAGCTATCGAGCGGGCCCGCCAGAGCCTTGCCCAGGTTATAAAAGATGAGCTCAGCCAGCGCGAACAGTACGTGATCTTAAATCATTTCGGCCTGGGAATCTCGCCGATAAAAAAGAAGACCAAGACCCTAAAGCAAATCGGCGACGACCTGGGCCTCAGTAAAGAAAGAGTCCGGCAGATCGAACTTGCAGCCCTGCAAAAATTGAGACATTCCCTCAGCAGGGAGGAATTCGAATTACTGACCGGATAACATAGTGGAGCTAAAAACTTAAAGCTAAAAGCGAAAAAGTATGGAATTCCGCAGTTTTACGTTTTAACTTCTACGCTTTGAGTTCTTATGCAATGTATATACCACTGACCAGAATCCAAAGGCTCATTGGCCAGCGGATGCTGAAATCCAAGCTGACCAAGCCCTGTTTTTGCATCGAATCTAAGGCAGACGTGACTGAGTTGATGGCACTTAGACCCGTGCTTAGCAAGTCACTTGGTGTAAAAATCACCAGCAACGCTTTTCTTATCCGGGCGCTGGCACTTGCCGCAAAAAAACATCCCATCATGGTTGCGAGAATAGATTGTTCAGTGTTCAGTGTTCATAGTTCATCGATGAACAACGAACAATCAACTATGAACTATGAAATCGCCGATGCGATTAACGTTGGTTTTCCGGTCCATGCCCCACAGGGACTGGTCGTGCCGGTGATAAAAGATGCAGATAGAAAAACGCTGGCCGAGATCGCGCAACTGGAAAAACTTCTAACCGATAAAGCCCGCAGCAACACGCTGACGTTTGAGGAGATGCAAGGCCAGACCATAGGGCTCAGCAACCTCGGCGTCTACGGAATCGATTCGTTCCTGGCAATCCCTGCTCTGGTAGCCAGCGCTATCCTGGCGGTCGGCAACGTAATCCGAACAGTCGTTCCCGGCAACGCCGAGATGACCGTGCGTAAAATGATGAGCCTGTCTCTGGCCGTTGACCGAATAGTCTCAGACGAGGTCTACGCGGCGAAATTTCTGTGCTTTATTATCGAGCAACTACAAAACCCACAACAACTGATTTAGGGAGCTTGAAGAATGAGTCCGCACTGTAGAATCGCGTTGGCATGGATTGTGACAGCGTTGACGCTGGTCGAGATGACCACTGCAGAAAACGCCCAGACGCCGGAGGTCGAGATGCTGTGGCCGCAAGGTGCTCCGGGAGCTAAAGGCGACGCTCCCCGCCTACGCGGGGACAAGCTTGCCCCTGCGGAAGCAGGGGGCGACAAGCCGACGCTGACGATCTATTTGCCGTCACAGGAAATTGCCACCGGCTCGGCGGTCGTAATCTGTCCGGGCGGCGGCTATGGATTTTTGGCTATCGACCACGAGGGACACCAGATTGCGCAGTGGCTCAATTCGCTCGGCGTCGCGGGCTTTATTCTCAAGTACCGCCATCGCAACAGCGGCGCGGGCTACGGTCATCCGGCGCCGCTGCAGGACGCCCAGCGAGCAATAAGGGTGGTCCGCAGCCAGGCGAAAAAGTGGAACATCGACCCTAATCGAATCGGCATCATGGGCTTTTCCGCGGGCGGACACTTGGCGTCCAGCGCAGGGACACATTTTCAGAAGGACTACTACGACACAAAAGACTCGATAGACGAGGTCAGTCCTCGGCCGGACTTCATGATCCTGGCTTATCCGGTCATTTCGTTCAGCAAGTGGTGTGCACACACCGGCTCAAGAACAAATCTGCTGGGGAAAAATCCCGATGAAGAGCTTGTTAACAATCTGTCCAATGAGGAGCAAGTGACATCGCAAACGCCGCCCACATTTCTGGTGCACGCTAATGACGATAAAGGTGTGCCGCCTGAGAACAGCATCTACTTTTATCTGGCCCTGCGAAAAGCTGGTGTCCCGGCGGAAATGCACATTTACGAGAATGGCGGGCACGGATTCGGCCTGGGCAAAAAAGACAGCCCCGCCGCAAGCTGGCCGCTCCGCTGCGCCGACTGGATGCGCAACCGGGGACTCTTAGAAAGAAACGCCACGCAAAGATAACAGTACTACACTATTGCTTCAGCCGGACTGCATTGGAATCGTTCATAGTTGATTGTTCATTGTTTATCGATGAACTATGAACGCTTAACAATGAACACCCCGTGTCCCGAATGAATTCAGCTACTTTGCGGTAATCTTCGGCGCCGTGGCAGGTCGGCTCATATTCAAAGATTGTTTTGCCGTAGCTGGGGGCTTCGGCAAGTTTGATGTTTCTGCGAATAGAAGTGGGCAAAATCTGGGCGTCTGCCCAGGCACTATTGGTGCCGCGTGCACTACCGAGGAATTTTTCGATATCTGCCTTGACTTCATGTGGAAGCGAGGCCCGGCTGTCGAACATGCACAGTAAAATGCCCTTTACCTTCAGGGCGGGGTTAATCCTCTTATTGACAAGCTCGATAGTCTGCAACAGCTTGCCAAAGCCCTGCAACGCCAAAAAGTGCGGCTGAAGCGGAATCAAAACCTCCTGGGCAGCAGCAAGGGCATTCAGCGTCAATAGGCCCAGCGAGGGGGCGCAGTCGATAAAACAATAATCGAATTTGTCTTGAACCGGCTGGATGGCCTCTCGCAGGATGGTTTCTCTGCCGACCACGCTTACCAGCTCGCTTTCGGCGCCGACAAGGTCGATGTTCGCAGGCAGCAGCCAGAGATTCAGACGCGCCAGCAGAATCTCCTGCTCAAAGTTGGCTTGATTGATCAAGACGGCGTACGAGCCGGACGTGACGGATTGCGGGCTAGCTCCCAAATGTATCGTCAGATGGGCTTGAGGATCCAAGTCGATGGCGACGACTTTTGAGCCCATAGCAGCCAGAGCTGCGGCGGTGTTAGCCACCGTAGTGGTCTTTCCCACTCCACCTTTCTGGTTTAATACCGCAATGGTTCGCATCTATAACAAGTCAAAACTTAAAAGTTAAGGTGTAAAACTGCGGAATTCCATACTTTTTAGGTTTAAGTTTTAAGTTTTCAGTTTTTTGGCCGCCGCGTCGAGCACGCCGTTGACAAACGGGCCGGACTTATCGGTGCTGAATTTTTTCGCCAGCTCGATGGCCTCATTCATCACGACTTTGGGCGGAATGTCCGCGCAGAACCTCAATTGATATACAGCCAATCTCAATATGCCTTTGTCAACAGGCGACAGTCTGCTGAATTGCCACCTTATCGTGCAGGCCGCTATCAATTGGTCGCATTCCGCCAGATTATCCCATGTGCCTTTTGTCCAATCCCACGCAAGTTTACGAATAGAATCGTTCTGCTCCCACTCAACAAAGAACTCAGGCAACTGCTCGAGTAATTCCGGGCCTTGCACATCCAGTTGGTACAGAGCCTGCAGGGCCAATTCTCTTGCCCTTGTTCGCTTATCAACGCCCATAGTCTGCCGTTAATGGTTGGCTGTAACGGACCCCGCAATAAACCTGTCCTGAGCTATGCCGAAGGATTGCGGGGCTAAATACTGCTGATCTGGTCCATCACGTTGACCATTTCCATTGCTGTCCGTGCGGCATCGGCGCCGGCGTTGCCCATCTTTGTCCCGGCCCTTTCCAGAGCCTGTTCGAGCGTATCACAGGTCAGCACGCCGAATACAGTCGGCACACCCGAATCATAGTTAATCTGTCCGATACCTCGTGATACCTGCTGACAGATATAATCATAATGGGCGGTTTGTCCTCGTATGACGGCGCCGAGGCAGAGGATAGCAACGTATTTGCCGCTCTGGGCGAGCTTCTTCGCTGCCTGGGTGATTTCGCAGGCGCCCGGCACCCAAAATACGGAAATCTGCTGGTCGGCTGCACCGTGACGTTGCAGACAATCTATCGCACCAGCCAGCAGCTTACTGGTTACGAACTCGTTGAACCTGCTGACCACAATTGCGTAATTGCCTTTGCCGGCTGCTATCTGACCTTTCACTTCTTTGATCATATTTTCGCTTCTCCATACAATCTTGGCGTTGCGACGCCAAAGCCCGCTGTGGTTCACCAACGACTCACTCTTGGCTGCACATTATAAGACTATCAGCAGCCACATTCCAGAAAAACCACGACTCCACACCAGCACACCATTTGCATCTATGGCGCATTGCCGGTCTAAGCTAAGCAATTGTAAGGGCTTATAAGTCAAATTGCCACACAAATTTTCGCTGCAAGCCGCCCGCGTCCTGACCGGCAAAAAAACCTCTAAGGCGACAGCACCTGCTGGGCGATAACGCCGGTGGGCAAGTGCGCGATGCTTAGGCAACGAACCGGGAGAAAGCTGACTATGTTCTCCGAAGATGTGGAATTTGGCTATTACGACAAGGCTGAGGACAAGGCCAACAAGGCGTTCGAGCTTTATGAGGACGGCAAAATGCCGCAGGCTTTGGATGAGCTGAACACGGCGCTGGAGATAAATCCCGCCAACAGCTCCTGGCATTTCAACAAGGCCCTGACCTTGGATGCGATGAACCGCTACGATGATGCGATAGCCGAGTACGAAATCGCTCTGCAGTTGTGTCCGGAAGATATGGAGATATTGAATTCGCTGGCGGTCGATTACACCCGCACCGGCCAATACGACCGAGCAGTTGACACCTTCGAGCACATCCAGAAACTTGATCCTAAATTTGAGCCTTGCTACTGCAATCGTATCATCACTTATGCCGAAATGGGTCTGCACGATTTAGCGGAGCAGATGTTTTACCTGGCGCAGCAGATAAACCCTGACTGTGCGCTGTGCTACTACAACATCGGCAACAGCCTTTTTGCGCGGGGCGAATACAAAAGGGCCGTGCGCTGCTGGTTGCGGACGGCTGAGCTTGAGCCGAGTCATCCTCAAATCAACTACCGAATCGCCCAGGCATACTGGGCCGACGGCGACACCGCACGCAGCCGGGAGCATTTTCTAACGGAGATTCGCGCCAATCCCGGCGATGTGGACGTCATTTTTGATTTCGCCCTGTTTTTGCTGGAAGGCGGTGAGATTGAATCGGCAAAAGAGAAGTTTAACCGAATACTTGAGCTAAAGAGTGATTTTGCGCCGGCCTTATTCTATCTGGGAGAAATCGCCTTTAGCAATTCTGATTATGAGCAGGCGGCGGAGCTATACAGTCAGGCAATTCAAAAAGACAAAAAGCTCACCGGGCCCTGCTATAGGCTGGCTCAACTGGCACTGATGAAAGAGCAAAAGCAGAAGGTAAAAATCTATCTGCTTTCCGAGCTGGGACTCGGTCCCGAGGATGCGGACGCATTGGTTTCTATGGCGTCGATGTCGCTGGCGATCGGCGATCTGGAGTTATCGACACACTGTCTGCTCCGCGCCGTTGATATTGACCGTGCCAATGCAGATGCCCATTATTACCTCGGTGTCGTCACCGCCAACAGAGGTCGGCTGGAAGAAGCCGTGGAGTTTCTCACGCAGGCGCTTGAGGTCAAGCCCGACCACATCCCAGCACTGAAAGACCTGGCTTGCCTTTACCAGGCGATGGGACGGTTGGCTGAAGCGCAGGAAACAGTGAATAGGGCAGAGACTCTTGCCGGTGATGACGCCAATCTAAAAACGCTGGCCCGCAGAATTCGCCTGGCGCAGAAAATGGAGCGAATAAAAGATTCCCTACAGCGATTTGGCCCGCGATTCATTGTCGGAAAATTCCGGCGATGACCTTCCGCATATCGTACAGCATTACCCTCTAACCGGTTGCCCTTAACCCCGTGTTTTTGTCAAATTGTTTGCAAAATTCGGCTAAATGCGGTACGCTACTGCGCCAGGCCGAGTGGCGGAAAGGCAGACGCTGGGGACTTAAAATCCCCTGTCCGAAAGGACGTGTGGGTTCGAATCCCATCTCGGCCAGTTCTGGTATCTGGCCAAATTTGAACCGTATCGCCAGAAAGATCCGAGCTAATCTGTCGGGCTGTCAGCAGTTGACGAGGCGTTGGAGATAATTAATGCCGGACAAAAATCCTGAACTTGTGAATGTAGAAAAACCCAATCTGTACCGCGAGGTTTTTCCATATACTGCGTTTCCAAAAGTGGCATTCGAAGACCAACAGGTTGAGTACAATATCCCTGATCAAATATGGATAACGGATACGACCTTCCGCGACGGCCAGCAGGCAAGGCCTCCGTACATGCCGGAGCAGGTACTGCGCGTATACGATCTATTGCACCAGATAGACGGCGGCACCGGCTTGATTCGCCAGTGTGAGTTCTTCTTATACTCCAGCAGGGATAGAAAAGCGGTAGAACTTTGCAAAGAGCGGGGCTACAGGTTCCCTGAGATAACAGGCTGGATTCGAGCCGTGGCCGCTGATTTCAAGCGGGTCACCGAAATGGGACTGACCGAGACCGGCATCCTGACCTCGGCCAGCGACTATCATATATTCCTTAAGCTGCGTAAGACGCGGGCTCAGGCGCTAAGTGCCTACCTTGACATCGTCAAGGCCGCACTCGATAACGGCGTTATTCCACGATGTCACTTTGAAGACATAACGCGAGCCGATTACGAAGGCTTTGTGCTGCCTTTTGCCGGCCAGTTGATGAAACTCGCCGAGGAGTACAAAAGGCCCGTTAAGATTCGCCTGTGCGATACGCTTGGTTTCGGCTTGCCGTGGGCCGCAGCAGCCTTGCCCCGTAGCGTTCCGAAACTAATTGCCGGGCTGCGGCGGATCGGAGTTCCCGCCGAATGGCTGGAGTGGCACGGGCATAACGATTTTCACAAGGTTCTAATAAACGCCGTAACAGCCTGGCTCTATGGCTGCAGCGCCGCCAACGCTGCCGTATTCGGCATCGGCGAGCGAACGGGCAATTCGCCTTTGGAAGCACTGGTTGTTGAACACGCCCAATTGAAAGGGCAGACAGCCGGCGTCAACTACCCGGCGATAACTGAACTTGCTGAGTATGCCAGCAAAGAATTGGGCATTGGAATTCCCGATAATTATCCGCTGGTAGGAAAGGATTTCAATGTCACACGTGCCGGCATCCACGCAGACGGCCTATTGAAGGACGAGGAGATATACAATTGCTTCGACACTCAGAAACTGCTCAGCCGTCCGGCAGGTGTAGCCATTACCGATAAGACCGGCGCCGCGGGCATCAAACACTGGATAGAAGCAAGGTTTCAGATTGAAATCCCCAAGCACGACTGGCGCATCGCCAAAATAAACGAAAAGATTGAGGCAGAGTATTCCGCTAACAGAGTGTCAGCCATATCCGACGGGGAAATGTTCGAGTGGATGCGTGAGGCTTTTGGCGGCGACTTGCCGCCAGTGAGAAAATAGGGTATAGCGTACAGGGGATAGGGGATAGGAGATCGTGAAAGTGGAGACTTTGAAGAGCTTTAAGGAACTCATAGTCTGGCAAAAAGCATATGAATTGGTCTTGGAGGTATATAAAGCGACAAAGGCTTTTCCAAGTTCCGAAATATATGGTTTGACTCAACAAATGAGAAGGGCTGCCGTATCGATACCGTCAAACATTGCTGAAGGATACGGCAGGAAACATAAAATGGAATACCACCAGTTTCTCTCTGTCGCCTATGGGTCCTTGCTGGAATTGGAGACCCAGTATTTGTTATCTGAGGATTTGGGTTACATAAATCGGAGCGAGACAGTTGAAGGTCTTTTGAACGAAGTTGGCAGGATGCTTTATCGAATGACGCACCCGAAAAATTAGAATGAGTCTGAGGGTATTTTCATCTATGTTCTATACCCTAAGCCCTATACCCTAAACCCTAAACGCTGTACGCTAATTATGCCGGCTAAGAGAATCAAAGCAGTTCTTTTCGACCTTGGTGAGACGTTATTGAGTTTTGGCAAGGTTCGTGTGACGCGGCTTTTCCAGCAAGGGGCAAAACTGTCTTACGAATATCTGAAAAGCCAGAGCCAGCCGGTCGGCAACTTCCAGTGGTATTGCTGGCAAAATCTAATACGTGTACGTATCCAGAGCTGGCTTTCCAACGTCGCCGGCAGGGATTTCGACATGCTGGCGCTGCTGAAAAAGGTCGGCGTCAAAAGAGGAATCGAGCTCGAACCGCAGAAGTGGCAACATCTGGCGTGGCTTTGGTACGAACCTCTCAGCAAAACTGCAAGAGTCGAGCCAAATATTGCCAGGACCCTGGCCAAGCTTAGGGAATCGGGACTTAAGCTTGGCATCGTTTCCAACACATCCGTGGACCGCTGCTGCCTGGATAAACACTTAGAGCAAGTGGGTATCTTAAATTTTTTCGCAGTTACAATCTATTCGTGCGAATTGGATTTTCGCAAGCCCGACCCGCGAATCTTTGAAATTGCCGCCCATAGAGTCGGCGAAGCCTTTGAGAACATAGTATTTGTAGGCGACCATATAAGAAACGACGTTGCCGCCGCAGCAAAAATCGGCATGCAAGCGGCGCTACTAGTCAATGCAGCCAATGTCAGAAAAAAAGTCCCAGAAGGGACGTGGCGAATAGGCCAGTTGGCTGAGCTACCCAGTCTTATCGAAAAAATTAACGCCGGTCCTTTATGAGAACGAGCCCATTTTGTGGCCCGGGCCAACCGTGTACAGCCGCTTCTTGCGTTTTGTGTTGACGTGGCAGGCGACAACTTTTCCAACAAAGATTATGTGGTCGCCGGCAGCTTTTTGCCATTCCAGCGTGCACTCGAAATTAGCCACAGCATCCGAAAGCAACACCGAATCAATTTTTTGGGCAGGCTCGATTTTGCAGTCGAACTCAGCGAATTTGTCGGTGTCCCGGCCGGATTTTGAGCCGAAAAATAAAGCCGCTTCTGCCATGTCCGAGGAGGGGAATGCTATGGTAAAACATTTCGAGTGCCGGATGGTTTTGATTGAATAGTGCGTTTTAGCTACCGCGATTGCCATCATCGGCGGCTCGCCGGATGCTATCATTGTCCAGCCCAGAGTGACCGGATTTGCCTTACCCTTTTTGTCTTTGGCTATGGCTATTACTACCTGTTCAGGATACTTGGTCTTGATGGCCTGCTCGTATTTGGCTGGTTTTTGCATTGCTCTTCTCCATAAATGATTTTATATTTTCCGCAGCGATTCTATTGCTGAGATTATAAGCGTAAATTACAGTTCTAACAAGGAGAAATAGGTGAGTACGATCGGTTTTGTCGGCGCGGGCAATATGGCTGAAGCCCTGATAAAGGGCATAATCGCCGCGAATATTTACGCCCGTCACCAGGTGTTCGTCAGCGACGTCAGAGCGGAGCGGGTCATCTTTGTCGCCAACAAGTATGGTCTTGTTATGGCTCGAACCAACGTTGAGGTGGCGGAGCGGGCTGAGACAATCGTCTTGAGCGTCAAGCCTCAGAATATGGCTGAGGCATTGCAGAGTATCAAGGACGCCGTCAAGAAAGAAACCCTTGTCATATCCATTGCAGCGGGCATACGTACCGCCGGCATTTCCGCGGTGCTGGGCGATATCCCTATAGTCCGCGCAATGCCCAACACACCTGCCTTGATCGGCGAGGGGGCAAGCGCACTATTCGCTAACGACTTGGCAAAGCCGATGCTGCAAAGAGCAAAATCTATCTTTTCGGCTGTCGGCAAGGCAGTTGTTGTCGATGATGAAGATTTAATAGACGCAGTTACCGCCGTTAGCGGCAGCGGACCGGCTTATTATTTTTTGTTGATGGAGGAAATGATAAGGGCAGGTATTGAATTAGGCTTACCAAGTGACATAGCAAAAGACCTGGTTCTGCAAACCGCCAAAGGAGCGGCTTTACTTGCGGTCGGATCCGACAAAGAAGGCCAAACGCCCGCCGTGCTCCGCCAAAAAGTAACCTCGCCCGGCGGAACGACCGAGGCGGCACTTGAGGTTTTAGCCCAGGGCAAATTCGGGCAATTGTTATCAGCCGCCATTAAACAGGCGCACCAGAGGAGCCGACAACTTTCAAAGTGAGGCCGGTCGCCAGGACAGTCTATTCGACGATAATAGCCTCCACCGGGCACTCATCGGCGGCCTGCCGCACGGCGTCTTCGTACTCGGAAGGAACCTCGTCGACCTTGACCTGAGCCCTATCGTCGCCCATTTCAAAGACTTCCGGACAGGTATCACAACAAAGACCGCAAGCCGTGCAGGTATCTTCAATCCTCACTGTCATAACAAATCTCCTTTAATGACTATCGGTTACCAAGGCGCGCGATTATTGTATAGCAGTATTCGATAGTCAAGCAAAAATGTTCACGTTTTGGAAGGTTTTGCAGGCAAATTTTTTATGGTTGCGGCACCGGCGGATTTTCGTTATTTTCGCCGACGCCGCACCTATCGGCTCTCTTGGAGCCAATGCTGAGCCATAAGCGCAAAGTCGGCAAAATCAACTTTACAATCGCCATCTATATCGCCGGCGACAATTACTTCGCAAACAAGTTCGCCGAAGTATGATTTGCTCGCCTCCGCTGTGCCGCCATAAGCGCCCATATTTATAATGCCGCCGTTGGGAAATGGCTCGTGCCCTATCGGCAACATCGGATCGCCGGCATCAATACACGGACTTGTTACACCGTCTTTAACCCAGCTTTGGCTGTTCGTGTCCCATCTGCCGGCCTGGGATTTCAAATGATAGTCGCTGCTCCTCGGGGCCGCAAAATAGGGGTCGGCATCAAGGTTGCTTGTGCCCGGCCAGCCGCCTTGAACGTCGCAGTATGTCACGCTGGCATTATCATCGGGGTTATAAAGCTGCCGCTGGCCGTTGGCCCATACAATCGAATTGACAACCGCCCCCTGCGATATCCAGATGCCGATGCCGGGGTTATCCGCAGCGGTGCAACTAGTGATTTCCGCCCCGCGAACTGCCCGGATGCCAGAGCCATAATTCTGCACCACTACGCAATTTCGGATGACAGGGTTACTGGCATACGCCCAGATGCCGGCGGTGCCATTTGCGGAAATGAAGCAGTTGGCAATCGTGACGTTGTCGTGACTATCGAGCAGAATTCCGCCGTCGGGACTTTCAACAATCCGGCAGTCGTTGATAATAACCGGCGCATAACCGAAGGGGTAGTCAGACTGCGCAAATGCTGATCCCTGCGCCGCATTGGCAGGGGCTGCTCTTACCAGGATACTGCCGTAGCAGCGGACCGCTCCCAGGCTCGCGTGGCGTATGGTGAAGCCTTCAATGCGGGCAGGCCCCCTCCTATTGCCGACAATATGGAAGCCGTAACCTTCGCCCTGGCAGTCAATAATTGTAGCTCCGGGGCCATTTTCCGACTGGATGGTCACGGATTTGCCATCGAAATCGATGTCGCGATTTCCCGTGCCGGTATAAATGCCGTCGCCGATTATTATGGTATCGCCGTCTGATGCAAGGTCGATAGCGCCTTGAATCGTGCCGGGCTGCTGCCATCCTGCGAGTCTTGCCATCAGATACCACATTGCCGAGACCACGCGAACTCGCCCCTCCGGATTTAAGTGCCCGGCGTGAATCTCGTCGGTGTAATTCTGGCTGATAGTTTCATTGCCCTGGGCGTTGGTCAGCTTGACGCCGTTAGGCTCGTGACATTCTATATCTGCGATGTCGAACAGGATTTTGCCGTTGGCGGCACAATAAGAGCGCACCTGGGCGTTAAACAGGTCCGTGCCGGCCTGGCCGTCTCTTGTCAGCGGTATCGTCCACCAGACAAACTTTTTGCCCGGGTAATCTGTCTCCAATTGTTCCATCCGGCTGCGAAAATACTCCCAGTCAGGATGGCTATCGCCCAGAGCGTCTATGTAACAGTACTTCATCGTAAAGACGTCGAAGTCGCCGGCCCGTGACGCGGTTTGTGCGACCAGGTCGTCAACCTTGGCCTTCCAACTTGGATTGCCGCGATTCTCAAGGCGCCAGTTGCTGCGGTCGTATTTGCCGGGCGGAAAGCCGGAGCAGACTGACTGTGCAGGCTTTGAGCCCGCCAGGCAGTCCAGCCCCCAATTGATGCCGTCACCCACGGATGCGTGCCGCATCAACATCCGCATCGCGGCCGCCTTTGGCAAATAACGATCCGGGATAACGGAAAGGTCCACGCAGTTATGGTCAATAACAATTGCCGCGGCGGCAGCGGACTGCGCAGGATCGACATAGATGATTCTTCCGAAGGCCGCACAGGCAACCAACTTCAGCAATATAACTACTGCCACATAATCTTTTGCGACGGTTCTTGGCATATCTGCCGACAAACCCGATTAGCCCCCGGACCTGTGCCGGGGGCTAAAGAATGGACTGGTTAAAGTTAGATATAATTGTACCACATAAGTGGCGGGTTTTCCAGAAGTTTGCTAAGCATGGTTTTTTGCCAGGCATGGCAGAAATTCTCCACGAAATCGTTCTTGTGGAAAATTGCTCTTAGCCTTGCTATACTACCGCAGCAATGGCTTACATGGTACTGGCAAGAAAATACAGGTCACAGACGTTCGATGACGTCATCGGGCAGGACCCTATCGCCAAGACGCTGAAAAATGCCATAAAGACCGGCAAGGTCGCGCACGCGTATCTTTTCACCGGCACACGCGGGGTCGGCAAAACAACTATGGCGCGAGTATTGGCAAAATCGCTTAACTGCCTTGCCGTTGATGCCCCTACCGCGCAGCCGTGCTGCAAGTGCGATAGCTGCGTCGCGATAAGCATCGGCGAGGACATCGACGTCATCGAGATAGACGGCGCTACAAATCGCGGAGTCGATAATGTTCGTGAGCTCCGAGAAAATGCCATCTTTCGGCCTGCCCGCGCGAGATTCAAGATATACATCATCGACGAAGTGCACATGCTCACCCTCGAGGCGTTCAATGCGCTACTGAAGATACTGGAAGAGCCGCCCAGCCATGTAAAGTTTATCTTCGCCACTACCGAGCCGAATAAGGTCATTCCTACCATTCAATCCAGATGCCAGCGGTTCGATTTCAGGAATATAAGCCCGGCCAAAATCGCTGAGCAGCTTAAGTTCGTGCTTGGCCAGGAAAAAATACAGTACCAGGAAGACTTAATTTTGCCGCTTGCCAAGATGGCAAATGGTTCGATGAGAGACGCGCTGAGCTTGCTGGATAGGTTAATAAGCACCGGCGTAGAACCTTTGACCGCTGGATTACTCCAGGAGTTTCTCGGCCAGCCGAACAGTGAAAAAATCTATAATCTCATAGGCCAGATCGGCGACAGCAATGCAGCCGGGACGCTTGCCTCCATAGAGGATTTGATCAGCACTGGGCTGAGCGAGGTCCAGATCGCCGATGCCCTTATCGACTTTATGCGTGACATTATGGTGATGAAATCAGCCGGCGGCGAAAGTGACTTTCTGCTTCTGACGGCTGACCAGCGAAAGCGGACCGGCGAGCTGGCGGAGAATTTTGACACTGCTGCACTTATTTACAACATAACGGCTCTTGAAAAGCTGCGATGGGCCCTCAAAAACAGTGATACGCCCAGAGCACTTTTGGAGGCAACTCTACTGCGTTTTGCGCTTGCGCAGCATTTTCTGAACGTTGACGAGCTTATGTCACAACTAAAAGGCGGGGCGACCGCAGCAGCAAAAAAAAAAGAGCTGACAAGCCTGAAGACTAAGGCGATGGACTCTGCCTCGCGCGGACCCAGGAGTGAGTCACCGGTCACCGCTCACGAGCCACCAGACGTCAGCGACCAGAAGCCGGATACAAGCAAAGGGCAGCCACCGAAGTCGCTGGTCGCCAGCGAAGAGCAGGCGAAAACTCAGCCGAGTACGGGACAGTCTAAAATCAGCAGCCAGAGGAAGAACGAGATAGTAAGCGACCCGGCTGTTAAAATGGTCCTTCTAGGCCTGAACGCAACCATCACCGGCATCGAAGAAAACCCAGGCGATTGACTGCTGGGCGAAGACATCGCCAGGACCTTCGGCTTAGTAACGCGAGACATTCACCTCGGTCATAGTGCCGGTGACCAGGAAGATTATCCGCTCGCAGATATTCGTCACGCGGTCGGCGATCCGCTCAAGGTTATGGGCGGCCCAGATAAGATAGGTCGCCCTTGTAATCGTTTTGGGGTCCTCAATCATATATGATAGTAGCTCGCGGTAGACCTGCTCGTGGAGTAAATCGACCTCATCATCCTCGTTGCAAATAGCCTTTGCTGCCTGAGCGTCACGTTTTATAAATGCGTCAAGACTTCTCTGGAGCATACTAACGGCCTTTTGTGCCATCCGGGGGATGTCGACTAAAGGTTTAACGGGCGGCTCAGTGCCATACAATATGACGATCTTGCCGATGCCCTCAGCGTAATCGCCCATACGCTCAAGCTCGGTGACAACACACAAGACAGCGACGATTTCTCGCAAGTCACTTGCCACCGGCTGTTGGGTCGCAATGAGATTGATGCACTTTTCCTCGATGTCCCATCGCCTTTTGTTTATAAGGGCATCATCATTTATGATCTGCTTACCCTCAGCGATGTTACGCACTTTAAGGGCTTCTATCGAGCGATTGATCGCTGCGACGACCATCTCGCCCATGGCAGTAACTTCTTTTTCCAGCTCTTTGATGTGCTCTGCGAAACTTTTCCTGATCATTGTTATCTCCAGAAAAATCAGCCGAAGTGGCCGCTTATATAGTTTTCGGTAAGTTCTTGTCTGGGATTTGTAAAAACTTGATTTGTTTGCCCGAATTCAACAAGTTCTCCCAGGTACATAAACCCTGTATAATCTGACGCCCTTGCCGCCTGCTGCATATTGTGGGTAACAATTACAAGGGCATATTCCTGTTTGAGGGCCTGCAATAATTCTTCGATTCTGAGCGTCGCGATGGGGTCGAGTGCCGAGCACGGCTCATCAAGCAGAATTATATCGGGTTTTAGAATAAGCACCCTGGCGATACAAAGCCGCTGTTGTTGCTCAAGCGTGAGGGTGCGGGCGTTATTTCCAAGTTTATCTTTGAGCTCCTGCCAAAGGCCGACCTGCTCAAGGCCGCCCCGGATGCTCTGGATGATTTCGTCTTTTCCATCCAGCATACGGTGAATACGCAGGCCAAATTTAAGGTTATTATAGATCGACAAATCGAAGACGTTCGGCCTTTGGAAGACCATTCCGACCTTTTTGCGCAGAGAAATCAGATCGGTATCCGGCTCGAGGATATTGAGGCCGTCGATAACTATTTTGCCTTCGACCTTTGTGTGCTCGATAAGGTCGTTCATCCTATTGAAGCATCGCAGAAGCGTGGATTTGCCGCATCCGGAAGGTCCAACGATGGCGGTAATATTGTGCCCTGGAATTCTTATGTTTATATTCTTTAGGGCGTGGAAATCGCCGTAGTATAAATTCAGGCCGACCGTTTCGATTTTGGGCACAAGTTCCATATTATCCGAATCTTCCGCTTATATAGTCGTCCGTGCGTTTATCACGCGGCTTGATAAAGAGCACGGGCGTTTGACCGATTTCAACCAATTCGCCCATCAGGAAAAACCCGCACCGCTCACTGACACGTCCTGCCTGCTTGGTGTTGTTCGTTACCAGTATCTGTGTATAGTTTTCTTTGAGCTGCTGCATAGTATCTTCGACCTTCGCGGTTGAAATAGGGTCCAGCCCCGAGCACGGTTCATCATAGAGAATCACCTGTGGCTCTACTGCGAGGGTGCGAGCTATGCAAAGTCGCTGCTGCTGCCCACCGGATAGGCGCGCCGCCGGCTCACTAAGGCGGTCCTTGACCTCCTCCCAAAGATAAGCCTTCTTCAAAGCGGTTTCGACAATTTGGTTAAGTGTGTTCTTGCCGGTAAAGCCATGAACCTTTGGGCCGTAAGCGACATTGTTGTAGATACTGACCGGCAGCACCTGCGGCAGGGCGAAAATAATGCCGATCTTCTTACGCAGAATATTATCGCTCAGGGTTCGGATATTTTGCTCGCCCAGGAAAATCTCGCCGCTCTGCCGATAAGTGGCGTTAAGGTAATTAAGCCTGTTTAATGCTCGCAAGAAGGTGGTCTTTCCGCTATTGGCAGGGCCAATAATTCCGAAAATCTCGTTCTTATAGATTTCCAGGTTCACCTTCTTTAGAACGGTAGCCGAGCCGAAGCCACAGCTCAAATCAATAGTTCTTATTATCGCTTCTGCTACCATAGTCTTTTTTTTCTGTAGTGGGCGCGCAATATTATACTGGCTAGATTCATCAGGAATACCAGGGCTATCAGCACAAAACCCGTGGCGAAGCTGATCTCTGTCGGCATATTCGGGACCTGGGTGGAGATAACGTAAAGATGATAAGGTAGCGCCATAACCTGATCGAAGATCGAGCGCGGCAGACGCGGCAGGTAAAATGCAGCAACTGTAAAAAGGATGGGCGCTGTTTCGCCGGCTGCCCTACCCAGACTCAAGACCATTCCGGTGAGAATTCCCGGCACAGCATAAGGCAAAACGCAATGCCGCACGGTCTGCCATTTTGTAGCCCCTAAAGATAGACTAATCTCCCGAAAGCTAACCGGCACGGATTCCAGCGCCTCCTTAGTGGCGGTGACAACTACCGGCAGACTCATTATCGCAAGCGTCAATGAGCCTGCAAGGATGGATGTCCCCAGCCGCAGGAATAGTACGAACAAGGTAAATCCAAAAAGACCGTACACAATAGACGGAATCCCGGAAAGGTTCACAACGGACAGCTTCACGAGGCGGGTGAAAAAGTTGTCCCTGGCATATTCGACAAGGTAAATCGCAGCTAACACGCCCAGCGGCAGGGAAAATAACATTGTGCCGACCACCAGAACGATTGTGCCCACGATTGCCGGAAAGATGCCGCCCTGTCTCATTCCGTTTCGAGGTGGCTGAGTGATAAATTCCCAGCTTATCGCGCCGATGCCGTTTTTGATTACGTAGAAGATTGTCAGCAAGATCGGCACGATGACAAACAAAGTGACAACTCCGAGCACGATAAAAGCAATTTGTTGGCGCAGTTTCGCTGTGCTCATTTTCTCGCCCTTCTTAAAAACGCATCGGCGATGAAGTTTATTATGAAAGTTATCACAAATAGGACTAAACCGACCGCGAAAAGGGCAAAATAATGCTCGGAACCGCTGACCGCCTCGCCCATCTCACCGGCGATTGTCGCGGTAAGAGTTCGCAAAGGCGCAAGGATCGATTTGGGCACGACGGGCGAATTGCCGGTAACCATCATTGCGACCATCGTTTCGCCGATAACCCTCCCGATCCCTAACATCACACCTGCGATAATGCCCGATGAAGCTGACGGCAGGATGACCCGCCAGAGGGTTTGCCAGCGTGTCGCGCCCAGGCCAAAGGCCGCCTCTTTGTAGCTCCGCGGCACACTTACCAGGGCATCCTCGGCAATGGTGATGATGGTCGGTAGGGCCATAAACGCCAGCAGCAGGCTTCCCGTCAGGCCGCACATGCCGGTAGTCAAACCCAAGGCATTCCTAAGAGCCGGGCCAAGCCAGATGATGCCGATAAATCCTAAGACAACGCTCGGAATCGAAGCCAGAATCTCGACCAGCGATTTCAGCACATGCTTTAGAGATTTCGGTGCGACCTCGGCAATGAACATAGCCGAGGCAATGCCCACAGGGACACAAATAATAATAGCGCCGACCGTAACGTATAACGAGCCGAGAAATAGCGGGACGACGCCGAACCTGGGCGGCTCCGAAATGGGCAGCCAATGCATCCCAAATAGGAATTTGCCCAGCGGGTATATGCCAAAGAGGGACAGCGAATCTTTCAGAAGAAACAAGAACAACAGGAATATAAGGATAATGACCAGCAGGCCGCTGAGCTTGATGAGTGATTCTACGACATATTCACTGATCCTTCTGTGCAACTGTTGCTCCTACCGGCACAAAACCGGTCTCTTTGAACTGCTGCTGGCCTTTCGGACTCAAAGCAAAATCAATAAACAGTTTGGTAGCCCCCTTCGGCTGGCCGTCGGTATAAAGATAAAGCGGCCTGGAAAGCGGATATGTTTTCTTAATTACATTCTCGACATCGGGCAGATAAAATTGCTCATCCTTAGCCAGCAGCAGCGCCTTTATCCTCTCAGAAAGGTAACCCATCCCCAAATAACCTATCGCCGTTTCATTGGTTACAACCTCTTCGACAATAGCCTGCGAAGAAGTCAGCAGCAGCGTTTGGGCAGAGAATTCTTCGGTGCTATTTTTCTGCCCGAGCTGGATCACTTCCTCTTTGAAATACATGTGTGTGCCTGAACTGACCTCCCGCGATAGTGTAACTATGCGAAGGTCCTTTCCTCCAAATTCTTTCCAATTAGTTGTCTTTCCCGTGAATATTTTGTGCAGGTCGCCAATAGTCAGTTTATGGACAGGATTGTCTTTATTTACAATCACGGCGATTCCATCGTAGGCAACTACAAATTCTTCGGGAAAGACGCCACGCTTGTTGGCGATTTGTATTTCCTTTGGTTTCATCTCCCGCGAGGCTGAGGCCACATCGCAGGTTTTGCTTATTAGAGATGCGATTCCCACGCCCGTGCCGCCGCCTGTTACCGCTACGAACACGTACGGGTAGTCTTTCATGAACTCTTCGCTGACTTTCTGGACGGCGTTAACGATGGTGTCCGAACCTTTGATCTGTACAAAGCCCGCAGGCTGGTTCGGATCAACACTTTTGCCGCAGCCGGCCAGAAGCAGCATTGTCAGGGCTATTACTACGGGTGTAAGTTTCACAGCCATACGTTCTAAAAAGCGACCTTCAACGCAATACCGAGTACATTTATATCTTTCCAGTTGTCGCCCGACTTTGTCGATTGCAGAAGGTAATAAATCTCACCTTTTATTTTTTCTGTAAGATTTATTGAAAAGCCGGAGTAAATCCTGTTCTTGCTGAACGCCTCTCCCTCAAGGTTAAGAAACACCTCCTCAGCGAAATAAGGTTGTAACTTCAGCGGCGTAAGTGCTACGGGCACTTTCACCGTGACCTTATTTCGGTATCGCCACGTATCTTCCTGGACTTCTCTATCTCTATATTCTAACCGCGACCTATCGCTGACATCAAGCCCGAAGAAATTGCCGCTCAACGTAGCGTTTAGATACGGCTGGTTTTCATACCGCCACTCGCTGGAACTATCCTCTTCAAAGACTTGCCTGTAGCCGAATCCGAAGCTTGCCCAGTTTGCCAAGCCCCTGTACACAAAGCCCAAGTCAGAATGGTGATAATAAAGGTGCCCGGCGTTGTCGCCGAACCTGAATTCCTCCTCAAAAGTGGCACCCCAATTCTTGCTAAGATCGACTGAGGCTCCAGCGGTGCTCCAGAATTGGAAATCGCCGTTCCCACCGGCAAAACAAGGTGCAATTAGAAAGTGCCCTGCGGCCAGCGCTGCGAAAGCAGAAATCACCATTACCAGGGGCTTGCGCATTTCGTGCGGCGATTATATCAAGTGCACCCTGATGACGCAAAGGCGTTTTTCTCCATTACCAACGCTTTTGTTCAATCATTGACATTGGCGGTGTTGGTATATATAAAGTACCTCAGTTCACGGCCCCTTCATCACAGGAACACTATATGGCATGAATACCGCCTACACTGAAAGTTTGAACAGGTTGATAGAGGAATTCGGCAAGCTGCCGGGCGTTGGACCCAAAACGGCGGAACGACTGGCTTTTCATATACTAAGGGCAGAACCTGACGAGGCTATGGCACTTGCCGATGCAATAAAAGATGTGAAAACCAAGATTAATCGCTGCGAAGTCTGCTACAACTGGTCGGAGCAATCACTCTGCCAAATTTGTTCCGACGCCCGGCGTGATAAAAGCGTGATCTGTGTCGTTGAGCAGCCAAAAGATGTCGTAGCCCTGGAGAAAACCGGCGCCTGCAAGTGGGTGTATCACGTTCTCGGCGGACACATTGCACCGCTAGACGGAATCGAACCGGAAGACCTGACCATCGATAAGCTCGTCGATAGAGTGCGTCAGGGCGGCGTAACAGAAGTTGTGATGGCCACCAATCCCAATCTGGCCGGCGACGGCACCACACTTTATATAAGCTCGCTGCTCAGGAATACGGGCGTGAAGATCACCCGCCTGGCAAGGGGACTTGCCACCGGCAGCACCATTGAATACGCAAGCGGCAAAATGCTCACCGACGCTATAATCGGCAGACAGAAGTTAGAGTGATTCTTCGCCCATGTCAACTAATGGGAGGCCTGCGGAACTATGTCTAAAAAGGCAAAGGTCAAGGTAGGAATAATAGGGTCGCAGTTCGAGGCGGATATTCACGCCTATTCATTTGCGGCGATGCCCGATGAGGCGGAGGTCGTCGCAGTCGCCTCCCCGACGCCCGGCAACGCTGCAAAGCTGGCCAAAAAATATAATATCCCCCGTGTCTTCACCGACTACAAGCAAATGCTGGCTGAACGCGACATCGAAATGGTGACAATTGCAGCCCCAAACTATCTGCACGCACAAATGACTATAGATATCGCAAACGCCGGCAAGCACGTGGTTTGCGAGAAGCCTTTGTGCCTGACGCTCCAGGAGGCGGATATGATGATCGATACGTGCAGAGCCAAAGGCGTCTTATTGATGTATGCGGAGGAGCTTTTCTTTACGCCCAAGTACGTCAAGGCAAAAGAAATGGCCGACCAGGGCGCATTCGGCAAGATATATTTGGTCAAGCAAAGCGAAAAGCACTTCGGCCCGCACACGCAGTGGTTCTGGGACGTGGCCAAATCCGGGGGCGGCGTGTTTATGGATATGGGCTGTCACGGTATCGCCTTCTGTTACTGGTTCCTGGGCCGGCCAAAGATAAGAAACGTTTATTGCCAGATGGGCACCTACGTACACGCTGGCAAGACTAAAGGCGAAGATAATTCAATCTGCATTATCGAGTTCCAAAACGGCGCCGTGGGACTAATTGAGAATAGCTGGGCACGCCGCGGCGGAATGGAGGACCGGATTGAGGTCTATGGAGAAGGCGGCGTCACTTATGCCGACCTGCACCTGGGCAATGCGCTACCCACCTATAGCGAGTATGGCTACGGCTACGCGGTGGAGAAGGCGCCGTCGACAAAAGGCTGGACCTGGCCCGTCTTCGAGGAGCTGTGGAACTATGGCTTCCCACAGGAAATGCGGCACTTCGCGCGCTGCGTGCGCGGCAAAGAGCAGCCGCAGGCAACCGGCGAGGACGGACGCGTTGTCCAAGAGGTGCTCTACGCCGGCTATCAGTCGGCAGGTCTTGGCTGTAAGGTTGCGTTGCCATTTCAGCGTAAAGGGGTCAAAACGCCCATTGAACTATGGCGCAGTCCGTGGCACGGGCTTCCAGCCCGTGAAAACACAGCGTGAAATCACTCGCTGTTGCTCGTATTGACCCAAGAGCCGGAGCTACGCATGGCCAAAATCAACATACAGTTTCTGTCCGACCAGCAGATACAAGCAATTTGTGATGCCAGCCTCGTAATCCTGCGTGATACAGGCGTGATGGTGCACCACGATGATGTGCTCAGGCTACTGGGGCAGGCAGGGGCTAAAGTAGACAGGCATACCAAGATTGCACGCTTGCCTGAGAAACTGGTCACCGATAGCATCGCACGTGCCGGCAAAAAGTATGTTCTGTACGGCCGCAATACCAAGTTTACCGCCGGTTTTGGTTACGGAGATTTCGTGTTGATGTCCAGCCCGGGTCAGTTCGGCTGGATAGATTCGCACAGCGGCCAGCTTCGTCCGGCAACAATACAGGATACGCGCGACGCAATTCGCCTGGGCGATGCCTTGGCTAACATCAACATAGTGGGTGCGATGGGCCAGCCGCAGGAGATACCCCAAACATATCGCGATGTCTTTCTGACCGGCGAGCTTGTCAAGGGCACGGGTAAGCCCACACGCTGCTGGGTCCGCAACGGACAAACGGCTCGGTACATCTTGGAGATATATCGCACTGTGGCCGGCGGCGACGCTGCCCTACGGGCAAAACCGATGGTGGAGGCTTTCTTAGAGCCGATCAGCCCGCTGCGCCTGCCTAAGGACGGGCTCGACATACTGGCAGAGTTTGTCCGGGCAGGTCAGCCTGCCAGCATTGGCCCGATGGCCATGACGTGCGGAACGGCGCCGGCGACACTGGCTGGCACGCTGGCTCAGGAAAATGCGGAAATCCTTGCCGGCATCGTTGTCACACAGCTTTTATCGCCAGGCACGCCCGTAATGTATGGCGGGATTCCTCACATAATGGACCCCGGCACGGGTATATGTTCATTTGGCTCAGCCGAGCAGGGACTGATGGCTGTCGCGATGGTGCAAATTGCGCGGCACTACAATTTGCCCGTATATATCAATGTGGGCCTGACGGATGCCAAGGTCACAGACGCCCAGGCGGGCATAGAAAAGGGCACGAGTATGCTGTTGGGAGCACTTGCTGGGGCAGATACTTTTGGCCATTGCGGCATCTGCGGAACCGACCACGGCGCCAGTCTGGAGTGGCTTTTCATCGACAACGAGCTGGCTGAGTACGTCAAAAGAATCACGCGCGGCTTCGAGGTCAACGCCGATACCCTTGCCGCCGAGGTGATAAAAAAGGTCGGGCCGGGCGGCAATTACCTCGCCGAGGAGCATACTGTTGAACATTTTCGCCGGGAGCTCTGGCTGCCGGGCGTTGCTTGGACAAGACAAAGCTGGGGTATCTGGGAAAGTCAAGGACGCAATTCGATGGCCGAACGAGCGCAGGCCGAGGTCAATCGTATTCTGAGCACGCATAAGCCAGAACCTATAGACGAAGATTTGGCTGCCGAAATTGATCGCATCGTAGAATGTTCAAAATCCGTGAAATTAGATAAAAGAGCCATTTCTGTCGAGGGAAAAGCAGATGAAAAATCAATGTAGAAGTCCCAAAAAGCAAGTCTGGAATCTTTCACGTCGGAATTTCATTACCGGTGCTGCCGCGGCTGCTGCATTTACAATCGTTCCCAGGCACGTTCTTGGAGGACCTGGCCGGACACCGCCGAGTGAGAAGCTGAACATCGCCAGCATCGGCGTGGGAGGCCGAGGGGCCGATAATCTTTCAGCTATCAGTACTGAGAATATCGTTGCGCTGTGCGATGTGGACGCCAGGCAGGCGGAGGCCACCTTCAAGCGGTTTCCAAAGGCCAAGATATACCGTGATTTCCGCCGGATGCTGGAGGGGCAAAAAGACATCGAAGCGGTGGTAGTCTCCACGCCCGACCATATACACGCTGCAGCCAGCATGATGGCCATCAAAATGGGTAAGCACGTATATTGTGAAAAGCCGCTGACGCACTCGATATACGAGGCTCGCAAGCTCGCCGAGGCGGCCCGCCGGCAGAAGGTAGCCACACAGATGGGTATCCAGGGCCATGCCGGCGAAGGAATTCGCCTAAAGGGGGTATTCACTTGACTCAAGTAAGCACAAGATGTAGTGTACGGGGTCATGGAAGATTATCCCCGGACGCTTACAGAATTCGAGGCACGTTTTTCGACAGAAGATGCTTGCCGCCGATACC